>ERZ857757.601-NODE-601-length-35228-cov-6.393995_pt1 | contig 35228 bp, 32 predicted proteins | sample MGYA00519764_ERZ857757 | MGnify/ENA primary metagenome ERZ857757 (study PRJEB31778, sample SAMEA3449359) | human gut metagenome | biome: human gut; feature: human-associated habitat; material: faeces | place: United Kingdom | collected 2010/2012 ...
ACTCCGCACCTACACCCACGCCACAAGGCAGAAGCAGGACGAAGCCGCGCAAACGATGGACAGCTTCATGGCACAAGTAAAGTAAAGGCATCCTTCAAACAGTGCACCGGAGAGGAAACAGCTTCCTCTCCGGTGCGCTTTTACCCTTTCCGCGTATTTCGGCAAGTGGGTCAGAAAATGCCTTCACGGGAAATCGCTTTCAACAGAATAGTCACAATCCTGTGCCGACTAATGTGTACGTGTGGAAAGGAATATGTAACTGGAAAACAGCAAAGGACCGGCAGATGTTTATCTGCCGGTCCTTTGCCATGGTGAAGCAAGCCAAGAACGGACCAGATGCATTTTTTAGATGAACTGTGCAATGATGATCGTTCCAATCATCAGCGGGATATTCAGTGCACCAAAGGTTGGCACACAGGTATCCCAAATATGATCATGTTGCCCGTCTGCATTCAGGCCGCAGGTCGGGCCGAGCGTAGCATCCGATGCGGGAGAACCGGCATCGCCCAATGCCGCGGCAGAGGAAATCATTAGGATCGTTGCTGCGGGAGAGAAACCGAGTTTGGTGCAAAGCGGTACGAAAAGAACGGCAATGACAGGAATCGTGCCAAAGGACGTGCCGATGCCCATGGTAACAACGAGACCTATGAGCGTGATGACGGTAGCGGCAAGCAAACGACTGCTTGAGAGCGCACTCGCAGATCTTTCTACCAGTGCGTTTACACCGCCGGTAGCACGCATGACCATGCCGAAGCCGCCTGCAACGAGCATAATGAAAGCAATGCTGCCCATCATGCGAATACCGTCGTTAAAGCGCTCTTCGATATCCTTCCATTTGACTGCGCCAGAGAAGAACATGATAACAAGACCCGCCAGTGCGGCAACAGCCAGAGATTGCGTTTTAAATTCGACTGCGGTGACGACCAGAACCGCGATGATGGATATCCAGTGGCGCAGTTCCAACTTGGTGGATTCAACAGCGTTATATGCGCTCAGGTCAACATCAACATTTTTGTACTCGCGAGGCTTGCGGTAGCGGAACCAGATGTATATGATACCGGGGATAAAAGTGAGCATCAACATCCAGTTTACACTGTAAACCTGCTGCACGGTGACAGCAAGACCATTTGCACACATATTATCCTTTACAATACCCATGAAGATCAGACCGTAGCCGATGGGGATACCGACATACGGCATCATACCGGATACCAGAGCGCCGGCCATTAGACGGCGATCCATTTTCATTTCATTCATCATTGCCAGCATCGGAGGAATAAGAATGGGAATGTATGCTGTGTGGATGGGAATGATCGTCTGAGAAATGATGGAGAAAATCAGAATCAGAAGAAACAGTTTCAGCTTGCTGCCGCGAATGGCCTGTGCAACCCTCTTTGCAAAGATATCAGCAAGACCGGTGTAGGCAAGGCAGGAAGCAAAGGTGCCGAGTAGAATATAGGCGAGTGCCGCCTCTGCGTTGTTGCTGAAGCCGGCGAGCATGGTGGAGGAAATGTCTGAAACAGACATACCACCCATTAGTCCGCCAACAAAACAGGCGATAATCAGGGAAAACATAACATTCAGCTTGCACAAGCAAAGAATGCACATGAGAATGACCGAAAAGACGACCGGGTTTAGAAAAATGCTCATAATTCACCCCTTTTTTAAATGCAGCGGAGGTCCTGCCTGATGCAGACTCGTTCCTGACAGTGAAACGGCCGTACAGGAGAAGCGTCTTGTCACCGGGCAGAACCTCCGTTGGAGAGATGGTACTCTCAATGGCAACTTGAGTTCACGGGTTGGTTGGTCTTACTTCTTTTCTAATTTGTAACCGAGGAGATCGGCGAGCTGCTCAACATCATCAACATCCTTGCGCTGCAGATTCTTGCCGAGCTCCCAGGGAAGAACGGTGTAGAACCAGCTGTTGATGCGGTTGACATAGCAGAACCAGGACCACAGAAGGTTGCGGAATTCTTCTTTTGTCTCAATGGTGGGGTAGGACTCCACGATCTTGTCGTGGAAATAGGCAAACTTTGGCATGTTCAGCCAAGGAGCAGGGCAATTCGGTTCCAAAACATCACCGAGCAGATGGGCAATCGGACCGTTGAGATAAATGAAAAGCTGCTTGCAGACGTCCAGAGAGAATTTGTCATCTCCCAGTACGCAGTACATGGACGGTTCAATCGTCCACCAACCCATTGCCTGCGTATCGGCATTCAGGAAAAAGAGATTGCCGAGAATCTGATTGTCAGTGCCGGCGCCGCTCGGGAAAACGCCGAGCTTGCTCATTGTCACCTCAAGGGGTTCCTTCAACCAGACCTTTTCAACTTCGTCGTGGATCTCGCGCTTCAAATCCTTCCAATTCACTGCCATTTAAGCTTCCTCCCCTCTGGTGAAAATAACGGTTGCCAGTTCGTGATAGAGATAGGTGTGATTCCAACAGTCCATGCCGCCGCGATGGAATGCATCCAGATATTCAGGGTCGACTTTTGCCATGATGGGACCCATATTCGGCAGAGGCTCTGAGCAGGGACCATAGGTCATAGCGAAATACCAGCCAGACCAGGCGATGTCGCCGTTTACACAGTCGCACAGAGCCGGGACTTTATTTCCACCAAGAGGATTAGACTGGTCACCAACATACTTGGGAACATGATACGGGGGGATGGGACGGCACTGAACATAGTCGCCGGTGGAGAGAGTGTTATGAGCTTCGCATTCCATGGGCTGAGCGATCTTCTCCCACAACTCGTCTGCTAATTCAGGGAAATCATCTTCCAACACGGTAGCATAACAAGTGATGTCAGCTTTTGGAAAATAAATCTTAATCTTACGCAACTTGCATTCCTCCTAATCAGTTTTGGGCTGTTGCATCAGAAGTTGTACACCCCTCTGATTTCTTAGCCTGGCTGTATTATATAGTATAAAAATACGGAATGGAATTGCGATATTAATATATATTTGCGCTCTTTTAGCTTTTTTTACCGAAATGACGAAAAGAATTGTTGATTTTTGAATTGCAATTCAGCTGCTGTTTTAATATAATATAATAAAATGCGCCGTTTTGTATGGACGAAAGGATATTTTCCGGATAGCTGAAGTGGCAGGTGAACTATGAGAATTGATTCGACCGATTTAAAAATTCTCTCATTATTGCAAGAGAATGCGCGCATCAGTTTCAGCAGTATTGCCGCTGAGGTGCATTTGAGCACAACAGCGGTGACTCGCAGGATAGAGCTGATGCAGGAACGCGGGATCATCCGTGGCTTTCGCACGATGATTTCGCCGCAAGCAGGTGGAAAAACCGTGCATGGCTTCATAATCGGAGGGGTATATTCCGTAATGCTCTATGATCTCTACCGATATGTTCAAACCGTGCCGGAAGTGGTGCGTTGCGAGACAATCATCTGCGGAGGAAAAGAAGTTATTTTAGAGTTCTACTGTGACAATTATGATTCATTACTGAAATTTTATGGAAGTGATATTCGTAAATTTCTGGATTCTATGACGGTCTATCTTGTTACTGATACGCCGCTTAAGGATGTATCCATCCCACTGTCGTCCAACGGATGATACCATAAAAAAGGGATGTCAGGCTCAAGATTAGAGCTATCATCTTTATTTACAAGTTGTCGCAAGAGAAAGGCAATAAGGAGGATAAGAAAGCACTAATTCCTGATTTGTTTCAAAATATCGTCAGCAGTATGCTCGGGCACTACGACGCGGGCTTCACCCTCCGCACCTACACCCACGTCACACGGCAGATGCAGCAAAAGGCTGCGGAGAAAATGGGCAGCTTCATGGCGCAGGTCATGTAAGCAGAAAAAAGGCGCAAAAATACCGGAGAGAAGGCAAAAGCCTCCTCTCCGGTGCTCTTTAAATCTTTCTACGCATTTCGTTGTGTGGGTCACGGTGTGGGTCAGGCGGTTGACCCACATTTTGACCCATACCTAAAAGTGCATTTTTGTAACGAAAAACACCCAAAATCCGAAGATTTCAGGTGTTTTCTGGAGCTGCTGACCAGATTTGAACTGGTGACCTCATCCTTACCAAGTGTTCCGGACAACCTGTTTGTACTGCTGTTTGTTCATGTTTTTCAAAAACAGCCTACTTTCTGCAAACATTTATCTGCAAATAGCGCACCATGCAGAAACAGGTGTCTGTACTGCTCTCTTCGCCAAATAGCAAGAAGTTTAGAGAACATGCGCAGCTAAAACCCCGATTTTGAGGGCAACTCCAAAAAGGCCCTTTCCGACTTAGCCAGATTATATCACTGTCATTTGTCATCCGCAAGCGCGTAACACTATTATATTATAATGTATAGGAGGCCATCAGCATGAAGTGCTTATTTAAGTACCAATGGGTCAAGCTGCCCCGAAATCAGCTGCCCAGTGGTAAGGGCATCATGGGTGCATGGGCCCGACTGGCCTCCAGAGCAGCCTTCCGCAACGGGCAAGCCACGTACTGCGGTCACATCAACGAGGTCAAGAAAGGATCCTGGGCAGGTGGTGTCGTGGGGCTGAAAAGCATCCTCGGCATCAAGAACCGTCAAAAGGCCATGGATACCCTGACCACTCTTTCCGAACTCGGATATGTCAGCCATGAATTAGATCCAAACACAAAGAAGCTCACCTATCAAATCAACGACTGGGTGTTCCGCTGTTCCGGCGCCGCCTGTATGAATGAGACGGACGCAGTCTACGCTACACCCGGCTATGGCTTTTTATGCCTCCCCCGCAACATCACAGATCGGCTCGTAAAACAACATTACTGCTTTGAAGAGGCAGATGCATGGCTGGATCTCTGGTGCCATACGGTATGGCAAGATCCTCGCAATGCTTTTTCTCACACAGCACCTGCTGTCCAGCTCGGACCGCATGGGGCTGTTTTTTCTTTGGAGTCATTGGGCAAACGGTGGGGATGGGAGAAAACGAAGGTCTGGCGCTTCTTCAGAAAACACGCGGATACCTTCCCGCTTCTGAAGCTGCCAGGTTCTTTCGGATGCCTCATCTTTAACATCGCTTACCCAACCAGCTCGCCCGTGGCAGCCCCGACCTCCGAAGAAGTTGTACGCATTTTCAATGAAATACGCACAATGAAACGAAATACGCATTTTCAGGGCGCCGACCGTGAACAACTGGGCCGCATGATTGCTTGGTACAGCAAGACTGTGCTGACCAAACTGGGCATGACACCAGCACCAGAAACAGCTGTTCAGGGTCGTGTTGCACTTTTACCCCCTATATTACGCGCGTATATTTCTCCCTGTGGGAGTTGTAAGAGTCTCAGTATGGACTGCCTGGGTAATTACACATGTGCGCGCGAACAAGATTACTTTTCCGGGGCCTCTCCACGCGATGGCCCCGTGAATCGCCAAGGAGGAATCGATTATGGCAGATTTGATGGAGTCTCGCTGTGGTAGCCTGCCTACTGCTCAGCTCACTCCTCACGCCGAACAGTTTTTGAGCCTTTTAGAGCGCAAGGGGATCGTACCGGATCAGGAGATCACCAATGAAAAGGCTCGCCGCGCCGACAAAGCTCTGCGCAAGAACATGTACCACAACACCCGGCTGATGCTGCAGCATTACCGGGACATCGCATGGGCACTGGAATGCTTCCCCGCCCGGGTTGCGGAGGAGCTGGATCGGCCGCTGCACAATCTGGATGCCTTACTCACTGCTGTCGATGCACAGCTGGCCATGCAGAATAATCGGCTGGAGCATCGGCTGGAATGTGTGAAAAAGTCCCGTCTGCTGATGGATCGGATCAACGAGGCAATCACAGTTCTGCGGCAGAAGCCCAAAAACGGGCAGAAAATGTACGACATCATCTTCCAAACCTACATCATCCCAGAGAAGCTGACACACGATGAGCTGTTGTATCGGCTGGACATCTCTGACCGGCACTATTACCGGCTCCGCCAACAGGCTATCAACATCCTGTCCATCCGCCTTTGGGCCGCACCTGCAGGAAGTCTGGATGCATGGCTGGAGGTGCTGGTTCTGCTTGAGGAGGGACTATGAGCCGTATTGTCTGGAAAAATGGCAGGATAAATGGCAGACTCCGCGCCGATGACATGAGAATACCAAAATGCTATACTGATACCGTCCAAAACTGGGCACTGGCATAACGCCGGTCTTGACTGCGAGAAAGTTCGCTTCGAGACCGGCGTTTTTTTGTTGCCAAAATCGCAGAAAGGAGGGTATCGGTATGGCGCAGAAACTCAAGAAGATTGGGGACAAGCTCCGGGGGAAAATGAGAATGCTCAGTGTGTTGTGCATGACCACCATGCTTTGTCTCCAGCCCGCACTGGCGACCAACGGCACAACCGCTGGTGATACGATCTGGACCCGGTTTTCCGACATCATGGCAGATGTATACGGGAAGCTGGTCGGTATCTCCACCATCGTGGCGGTCACTGCAGCTTCCGTTGCACTGTTGGTGCGCATGATTTCCCGCAACGAGCGCGCCGTGGCAGAAGCATCCAGCTGGCTCAAACGGATTGTAGTCACCTGGCTGGTGCTTAATACGCTCGGCTTCATCGTTGCATATCTCCAGCCTCTGATCCGGGGCGGGCAGTACACTCCCTGAGTGAATGAGGACTTTGTTGCCAAAGGAGGAGCAGCTTGAACCAAACACAAGAAGAATCCTGGACAGAACGCTATGACCGCGCCAGACAGATGAACTTCCTGCACCTCTCGTTGGGGCAGGAACTGGTGCTGTCGCCGGGCAACGCCATGGACCTGCACCCAGAACAAATCACGCTGGAGCGCTGCACCATCACAAAGCTTATACCAAAAGCCATGGAAGTGTGCGTTACAACAGACGCAGAGCAGGAATGGACGATCAACGTAGATCTTTCAGACCCTGACCGGCTTTATCTGGGGGGCGTTAGCTATGACCATGGGCTCGGCTACCGCTACTGGGCCTTCCTGAACGAACGGAATTTTTGGTCGTGGCGTGAATGGTATATCCTGACCACCCATCTCAACAACTACATTGCCTTTACCGGCTGTGATGTGGAGGAGCTGGCAAACGAACGCAACCTGCAGATAGCCCGTATCCTCTACGATGTCTTGGCCAACGGTAATCTGGGCCCTCTGCGAAGCGTTACCTTCGAGCCGCTGAGCGAATCCCAGATGAAGCACCAGGACGAGTAAAAATGACCATGACCCACCAAACGATAACAGGAGGAATTAAGCTATGAAAAAAGCAATTTCTTCGCTTGCCGCATTGTTCCTTGTCGTAACCCTCGCGCTGCCGGCAAGTGCAGCGAGCATCAGCGATGCGGCAAATCCCGAATCGCTGTATCCCGTTGATATTATTCTGGATCTCGATAACCGCGAGATCCGAAAAGTCTATGACCTCTCCCCCAGCACGGATCCCTCCACACTGCCCATGGCCGCCTTTGAGCGCGATGGACTCGAATACAGCTGCACCGATATTCTCCGTGAGGTGATCATCGGCACGGAAACGCAGCCGCTCACTCAGACGGAAACGGTGGAGAGCAAAAAGAAGGATCTGGAAACGTTGCTGTCCCTGCTTCCGCAGGAGCGTGAAGTGACCACTGAGGAAGGCTTCACCGGCACCCTGCGTCTAGATCTGGATTCCATTGAAACCGAGGTGTCCGGGTACGGAAGCAGCAAGCAGGCTGTAACTGCCACACGCAACTACCCCAATCTGTCGGATGCTGATACCCAGTATCTCCCAAAGACCATCGAGGACAACGGCCGCTCCCTCACTCTTTCCGATGTCCAGTGGCAGACAGATAACACCTACAACGCCGACGACTATGAGATCGGCGACCGCTATACCGCCATTTGCACCTACAGCGGCACCAAAACCGTCAGCTATGTGAAAGGCTATACCACCACAGCCGATTATGTGGGTGACGTACACCGCACGGGCGTCACCATGATTCGCTATACCGTCATCTTCACCGGTAAAGAAATTCCTGAGCCGGAGCCGGTTGTAGCAGATGAGCCTGAAAGCGAGTTCCCTGTGGCGGCGCTGATCATTGGCGGACTCATCCTTGTCGCTGTGGCCGGTGGCTGCGGCGCCTATATGCTGGTAAAGCGCAGAAAGGAGCGTATGACCGATGAAGAAATGGATCCTGAGAACTCTGCTTGCAGCGGTAATGACAACGCTGATGCTGACCCCGGCACTGGCGCTGGAGTATAACATCTCCGCGCCTGATGATCCTCTGTATGCACCGGCCACCTCTGTTGATGAGGTGATCGTGGTGGGTGGCAGTTCTGAATGGGACAACATCGACCGCAGCAAGAATACGGCGATAGTCCCTCCCCCCTTCGGCAGCCCTGAGTCCTATCAGCTGGGAACCGGTGTAACGCTGAATGTCCCCACCTATTCCGGCACATCCGGTGGCTATATCAGTTCTGGATCCAGCAGTATCTACTATCCGCCCGCTGATTACAGTGAGCCCTCCTACTCCAGCAGCAAGTTCACTCTTCCTGATGGACTCTTCTACTCAGACGGCAGCCTCGGTACACTGCGCATTCCTTCTCTGGATCTGAAGGTTAAAGTCTATGAGAACGAAAGTCTGGAGAGTCTGGCCAAGGGCGCCGGTCACTTCAAGTCCACCTCCTGCTGGGATGGAAATATCGGTCTTGCTGGCCATAATCGGGGCGTGGCAAACCACTTTGGTCAGATCCACACACTGGATGATGGCGACACCATCACCTTCACGACCAAATTGGGCAAGCGCTCCTACGAAGTCTTCTACGTCGGTAAGATCCTGGAGACCGATTTTTCCCGACTTGGCCGTTCCAGCGAAAATATGATCACGCTCATTACCTGTGTCAGAAACCAGCCTGAACTGCGCTGGTGCGTACAGGCGCGGGAAGTATCCTGAGCGAAAGTTGTAAAATACGCAGTTCATCTGTGTAATTTGAGCAAATCAAATTGCAAGGAGGAATCTGCATGAAAAAGAAAATCGCATGGCTCATGAGCGTGGTACTGGCTCTATCCCTGACCTGTCCGGTAATGGCAGCTCAGACCGAGTCTGAACTGGATCTGGCGGGAAAGTATTTGAAAGAACAAGGCATCATGATCGGTGGTAGTAACGGCGACATGATGTTCGACAGCAATCTGACCCGGTCGCACCTGGCCGCACTGCTGGCCCGGTTGGTTGGAAACCCGGAGCATTTGGCGGCCGACCAGAGTTTCTACGTCAATCAGTGCATCTTTACCGACGTGCCGGATTGGGCCAAATCTTTCGTAGGTTTCTGCTATACCAACGGTCTGGTGGCCGGATACGGAAACGGACTGTATGGCGCCAACGATCCCGTCACACCTGCAGCAGCCTGTACGGTCATGTTGCGGTTTTTGGAAGTATCTGCTGATAGCTGGTCGTATCACACCGCCTGCGCCAAGGCCGCGGAATTGGGTCTGACCCCTTCCGAGGCTCTGGCTGACAGCACCATCACCCGCGGTGATATGGCGGTGCTGATGTATCGGGCACTGGGCAGTCCTCTGGGGTTCGCAAACACTGTGAACAACACTTCCTCTTCCACTGGGACCGTAGCGTTGCCGACCGATGGCAGCCAGTATGTCCCGAAAGCTGGAGATGTGGTCCGCTGTAGTGATGGTACAAACTACACCATCACTGATGTCAGCCGTTATGATGCAAACATGTTCGCTTCCGGCCCGTTGGGTCCATTGCCTGAACCGATTTGTGACTGGTCTTTGATGCCGCAGGTGGAGCTGCCGGATGCCGAAGCGCGGCACTTCACAGCAAACGGGAAGGAGTACCTGTTCCTGCGCAATGTCTATGAGACGCGCCGGATGCTCTACACCCTCTATAATGCCATCGGCAGCAATCCCGAGACTTGGCAAAATGGCGCGCCGGTACTGTTCCCCAGCGGAAATGCGAAGGTGCGCATCAACCTGACCATTGCCCCCGACCTCACGGCACAGAGCTTCTGGCCGTGGCGCGCAGATCAAATCACCGGCCTGTTCGACTCCTGTCCTCCCGGCACCTACTCCATGGAGGCATGGGACGTGTTCTGCAACGGCATTTTCCAGTACACCGAGTATAAGATCCACGTGGTCTGAGCCAACTGAATACCACACGCAGGGCGATGTGCTTCCGAGCATATCGCCTTTTCCTTTTATCCACACCAATCGGCGCACGCGATCATGCGGCGCCACCAACAGGAGGAATCAATATGAAAAAACGCATTCTTTCCATGCTGTTGGTGTTGGTCCTCGCCCTCGCCCTGTTCCCGACGGCTGCCTTTGCCGCATCGTCTGAGGAGGAGGCACTGGGCGAGATCAACATCTTTGATGGGGGGACGGAGCTTTCTTACCTGTCCATCAATGGCCGTGTACGTGACCTGATCTATACCTATTACAATTACACGGACAGCAATGGCCGCACGAAGGAGATCCCCGCCTACTGCGTCAACCCCAACACAAAGGGTGTCCCTCAGACAGTGGCGGTCGGCGAATCCATCAAGTACCTGGCCGAGGAGAAGACTTCCGACCCCAAAGTCCTGGGCATCGTCGCTAATGGTTATCCCACCCTCGGCCTGTGGGAGCTGAAGCTGAACGATAAGTACGAGGCCTACTACGCAACCAAGATGGCTCTGTGGACCTACCTTTTAGGCCATTGGGACATCAACAACATGAAGGTCAATCCTGCCCTCAAGGGTGAAGAGCTGGAAAGGGCCCAGGCCGTACTTGCCGCGACAAAGGACATTTATCGTCGTGGTGCCAACTGGAATGAACTTCTTGAGCCCAACATCACCTGCACTCCCGACCATTCTGTTGCTTATGATGTGACCATCAATGGCCAGCAGTATCAGCAGCAGATCTTCACCTTCTGGTCCAAGACCTGGGTATGTGATTACCATGTTTCTGTCTCCTTCACTGATCCTGCCAGCGTGCCCGCCGGTACGAAGATCGTGGATATGCAGAACAATGAGATTACCGCCCTGAAGACAGAGGCTACGGGTGATGGGTATGGTGCGCAGTTCAAAGTCATCTACCCCAAAAGCACCATTGCCGGTACCAACGGCAGTGTCCAGCTCTCCTTCTCGACCAACGTCTACAAATACGCCATCTTCTATGCTACCTGTGCCGAGGTGGACAAGTACGGGCAGCTGCAAAACTATATGGTGGATACGGACCCGACGGTCAACAAACGGCTGTCCACCTACAGCACCTACGGCAGTGATGAGCCTACTGATTTGCCTGAAACCGGATTGATCATCCGGAAGTACGAAACGGGCACGACCCTCCCGCTTGAAGGCGCGTTATTTGAGGTGGTCGGGCCTGATGGTGACACCATCGGTCTGTTCTCCTCTAACGGCAGCGGGCAGGTCGTACTGCCCCTGGTGGAGACGGGAAATTACACAATTTATGAACGGGAGGCACCGAGCCATTACCTGCTCAGCGATGAGCCTGCCCAAAATGTGACCGTCGATTACGGTGAGGTAGCTGAGGTCGTCTTCTACAACGACCCCTATGGTTCACTGCGGGTAGAAAAGAAGTCGGATACCGGTGAGAACCTGCCCGGCGCCGTCGTGCAGGTCAAGCATATTGAGAGTGGTAAGGTCTATACCCAGACCACCAATTCCGCAGGCACCGCCATTTTCTCTCCGGTAAAACCGGGTGCCTATGAAGTCTTGGAGCTGTCCAGTCCCATCGGCTGGGAGTTGAATGATACCGTTTACACCACCAATGTGCTGCCCGGTGAGACCACCACACAGGTCCTCATTAACAAAGAGCTGCCGGGCCTGCGCATCGTGAAATATGATCGGCTGAACCACCGAAACCTCGCCAACGTCACATTTGAAATCTGGCACGATGGCGCGCTTTACGGCGAGTATACCACCGATGAGTTTGGCGAGATCCTTATTACCAATGCGGAGCCTGGTACCTGGTGGGCATCTGAATCTGACACCGGGAATCCCGCCTACATTCTGGACACCACCCCGCAGCAGATCGAACTGAAGTCGGGCGACGGGATCCGTGAGCTCGTTTTCTTCAATGATCTCAAGCCGGGCGTCCACATTTCTAAGGTTGACTCAAACGACCCCTCGAAGGGCATCCCCGGGGCGGTATTCGAGGTCAAAGCAGTTGATGGAAGCTATGGTCCGAAAGAGTTTGTAACTACGGCCGACGGCTCCATTGACCTGTCCATGCTCCCCGTTGGCTCTTATGTCATCACTGAGAAGTCCTGTGAGGGCTATATCATTGACGAGGCCCAGCGCATCATCCATCTGGACCCCAACGAGAATGCTGAGCATGTGTTCACCAATACGATCAAACCCACCCTGCGGATCATCAAGCTGTCGGCAGACGGGACCCCGCTGGAGGGTGTTGCGTTCCGGATCGCCTATGTGGAGGATGGCACCCGTTACCTCGACCGCGTAACGAACAGCAGCGGAATCATTGAGATCAGCGATATGGATTTGGGTGTGCTGTCCATCAAGGAAACATCCACCGTTTCGACCCATATTCTTGATCCGCGCGAGTACCATGTGCAGCTCTTCCCCGGCAAGACCAGTGAGTTGGTAGTGGAAAACCAGGTCCGTCCGAACCTCACCATCTGGAAATTTGATGCAGACGACCCCTCCAAGCCGGTACCCGGCGCCACGTTCCTGGTCGAATATGCAGATGGCCACAGCATCGCTGAGGTGACAACTGGGCCTGACGGCTCCGCCACCGTGGAGAATCTGCTGCCCTCCGTCATTAAAATCACCGAAAAGTCAGTCCCCAGCCCCTACCTGCTGGATGCCGAGCCGCAGTTGGCGACCCTCTATCCCAACCGTGACCGCGACGTGTATTTCTACAACCACAAAGCCCCGACTATCACCATTATTAAGGAATGTAGCATCACTGGAAACCGGCTCGAAAATGTGCGCTTCCAGGTCTGGTACGCTTCCAACAACACCTCTGATGGTGAGTATCGGAACCTGGGCGTCTTCACAACGGACGAAAATGGTGAGATCCATCTCTCCCGTGCCGAACACGGCCTGCAGGACGGCTGGTTCCGAGTGAAGGAACTGGAGGCTCCAAAGGGCTTCGGCATTAAGGACAGCGATACCCAGGAAGCCTTCGTGCAGTCTGGAAAGAACAAAACCTTCCTGTTCCAAAACACCCCCCTGTCCTCCATCGTCATCTGGAAATATGATTCGGAGAACTCCCAGCCCATCGAGGGCGCACGCTTCCAGCTGCGTTATCTGGGCGGCCAGTCTGGTACTGGCGGCACAGTGGTCGGCGTCTATGAGACTTCGGCAAACGGTGCCATCGTGATTACGGGGTTGGAACGAGGCACCTATATCGCCGAGGAAATTGCCAGCGACGATAATCACGTCATTGATACCGCGCCCCAGACGGTATTCATCAGCGGCGAGGATCAGGATGTGGTCCAGCTCTATTTCGGCAACACTCCCAAGGGCTCCGTTTTGCTGACCAAAAAAGATAGCCGCGATAAGAGCCCGTTGGCCAACGTGGAGTTCTACGTCACCGACGCCACCGGCGCAGTCCTGGGCGACAACAACGGTAAGTTCTGGACTGACTCCGCGGGTTGCATCCTCATCGAAGGGCTCAACCCCAGCACCAGCGTCGTGGCGCGCGAGGTACGGACGCTGGATAATTACGTGCTGGACAACACGCCCCAGACAGCAGTGGTCCGCCCCGGCCGCACCGTAACACTGGAGTTCCTGAACGCCAAAAAAGGAAATCTGATCATTCAGAAGTACGGTGTTAAGGGCAGCGAGAAGGTCCCTCTGGAAGGCGTTGAGTTCAAAATCACTTACGCCGACGGCAAGGTTGTCGATGCCGAAAACGGGCAACTTTCCAGCAATGGTATTTACCACTCTAACGCCCAGGGCCAGGTGGTGCTCTCCGGTATCGTTGGCACTGTCATCGTAACTGAGACTTCAAGTGTCCCGGGATTCTCCATTGCTGAAAATCCCTCTCAGACCGTGGTCATCAATCCCGGTGACGACACGCAGACACTTTACTTCTACAACCAGGCGATTGGAGGCGTCGAGATCATCAAGGTCAGCTCGAAGGACAACACAACCCGGATCCCCAATACGACCTTCGAGATCAGACGCGCCGGTGACGATGCACTGATCGACACGGTCACGACGGGGAAGACCGGAAGTGCTTTCCTTGCTCTGGAGGATGGCAGCTACTACTGTTTGGAGACAGAGGCTGCCAAGGGGTTCCGCCTCAATTCCGAGCGCCACTATTTCTCCATCACCAACGGCAGCCATGAGATCGTCAGGGTGAAAAACGATCCCATCTCCGGCCTCATCATTCATAAGGTCAGCAGTGTCGACGGCTCTGGCATCCCCAACATCAGCTTCATCATCTATGACAGCAACCATAACCCCATCGATCAGGTGACTACCGATCAGAGCGGTTACGCCTATGTGGATGATTTGGGCATCACCGGAAAGGTCTATCTGCGTGAGCTGGAGGCAGAGGGCTATATTCTCGATACCGCTCTGAAGACCGTGTACCTGCGTGCCGGTGAGACGACCGAGATTACATGGAAGAACACCCCCATCACCGGTCAGATCCAGATCTGGAAGAAATCTGCTGACGACAACCCCATCAACGGGTTCCCCGCAGGCACCGCACTGGAAGGCGCTGTGTTCGAGATTTACAACAAGGCCAACCGTTTGGTGGATACCGTAGAGAGCAATCATCGGGGGCTCGCAGTGTCCAAGCCACTCCCCTTGGGCCGCTATACCGTGAAAGAGGTATCCAGTCCCTCCTTCTACTCCGTCAATGGTGAGGAGGTCACGGTCTATTTGGAGCATGAGGGTCAGATCGTGCAGATCGAGTTCCTGAACGAGAGCGTCTATACCAACGCGTCCGTCAGCAAAACCGGCTATACAGAGGTTGTGCCTGGCCAGTCCATCCTCTACACCTTCAAGGACATCGCCAACAACTCCACTGTGTCGCTGGGCAACTTCTACTGGCGCGATACCCTGCCCACGGACGCCGTGCGGCTGGATAAGATCATCACCGGCACTTGGTCGGCAAAGCTTAATTACCGCGTGGTGTTCAAGACCAATATCAACAGCAACTACCGCACTCTGGCAGATAACCTGAGCACTGCAAAGAACAACACGCTGGATGCCTCCCCCGCTGCACTCGGTCTTGCCAGCAACGAGTATATCACCGAGTTCATGTTCGTCTTTGGTACCGTGCCTGCTGGGTTCACGCAGCTACAGACCCCCTATGTCTACTGCGATGTGCTCCCCGGCCTCAGCCATGAGTACCGCTTCACCAACAAGACGGATGTTGGCGGTATGTGGCGCAGCCAGTGGATCATGGCCAATGACCGCTGGGTGACCATTGTCTATAACAAGAACACGGTGCCCACTCTACCCCGCACCGGTTACTAATCCCACATGCCATACACTTGGGGCAGCATCCGAACGCTGGGTGCTGCCCCAGCTCGCCTTCTCAAAACAGAAAAGCTCCTCCGCCAATTCGGCGAAGGAGTCTTTGATTCAGTTAGTGAAGAAGACCTGCCTAAAGAAATCTCTTCATAATGCTTCTGATTTCCTTGTCTTGATAAAACAATATATTGCACTAATCACATCAAGGCAAAAAACAAACTGTGCGATCATATTGGCAACCAATGTAACTGAATTAAGCCTTTTCTCCTTGTAGCATCTAAGCATCCCACTGATCCCGTACATGGTCGACGACAGTAGCAGAGAGTAATCAAACACAACCAGAATAGGAACCAAAGGAAGGCTTAAAGCATGAGTAAGCAATACGAAAAACATCACGCCGAGGTAAACTGGGATATGACATAGCTTCAAAAGCATATTCCAAAACAAAATCTCTTTCCCGCCGAATCCCATCCAAGGAAGCAGAAAAGCATATCCCATATTAAGCAACAGGATTGCTATATACACGATAAGCGCTGCCCTGATATTTGTGTTGTAGCTTACCGAATAAAACATGAATGCCACCAATGTATAAGGTGCGATCACCAATAGGATCATCGGTATCTTTTTCATAACAACTCACCCTCACTTTATACACTGGCACATAACTATTAACGCAAAAACATTATAGCAATCTAAAATAATCACTTCAACATCAGATTCCGTTGCAATATGCTCTCCCATAACATCCTTCATCCCCCATCAATTCCGAGGTGACCAACCATGATAGATTGGATCTTTGAAGGCATTGCCAACTGGATCGCCAGTATTATGACACAGGTGATGGATGCGGTGTCCGGTGTCTTTTTGGAGGCACTTGGCACCGACATGACAGCCATGGAGGAATACTTCCCCTTCGTGACCGCTGCCTATTCCATCATGCAGTACACCGCCTGGGCACTGCTGTTCCTAATCGTTGTCTGGCAGCTCTTTCGCACCTTTGGTGGTCCCATCACCGAAGCTGAACATCCCTTTGAGCTGCTGGCCCGCGGCGCCCTGTTCGCCTTCCTCATTACATATGCAAAACCCATTTTCTCACTGGTGCTTGAAATCGCGCGGGCGCCCTACACTGCGCTGATGGAGTCCAGTCTGGATCCAGGCGACTTCACCTTCGCGGGCATTGAGCAGGCGCTGACCAGCGGTCTGACCACCATCGTTTCTGTCGCTACGGTTGTCGGCCTGATCCTACTCATCGTCATGATGATCGCGCTGGGCTGGAACTATTTTAAGCTGCTGCTGGAAACAGTGGAACGCTATGTGCTCGTTGGCGTGCTCTGTTACACATCGCCACTGGCCTATGCGATGGGAGCATCGAAATCCACATCCCGCGTATTCCAGTCCTGGTGCCGGATGATAGGCTCCCAGCTGCTGTTGCTGGTTCTGAATGTGTGGTTCCTGCGCGCCTTCAACTCCTCCGTTGGCCACTTTGTTGCCAATGGAGGCGCATTGACCTCCGGGCAGGGCAACATCTTCCTATGGTTCTTCTGTGCGCTGGCCCTTCTGAAAATTGCTCAGCGTGCAGACAGCTATCTGGCAGCGATGGGTCTGTCTGTCGCTCAGACAGGCAGCAGTATGGGCATGGAGATGCTGATGGCCGCCCGGCTCATCACCGGGCTTGGCCATGGCGGCAGCCACAGCGCAGGCTCCACCTTCACCTCCGCAGCACGTGGCGCCGCGACAGGCACTGCCGCAGGTGCAGCTGGCGGCTTCATGTCCGGCTTTACGACCCGCTACAGCCCCAACAGTTTTGTGCGCGATGCTGTTGTGGATGGCGGCTCCCGGATGGGCGCCGGTGGCAGCGTCGGATTTGTTGGCCGTACCTTTGGTGGTATGGCGGCCCGTAACGGCGCCACCCTGAACAGCACATCCATTGCCTCCGTCGCTACCCGGCCCAACATTGTGTCCGGCACCATTGCCGGCAACATTGCTGATCGCAGCATTGGTAACTTCATGCCGCACCTCGCATCCGGAACAGTGCCGGGCGGTGCGCAGCTCTCCGGCACAGAGATCCGTGGTGGACATATCCAAACCACCGCCACCATGCCGGATGGCAGTAAGGCCGCTGTGGATCTGTACCACGCCGGTCAATTCAATGCCCCGGATGCCCCCCATACAACCATCACAGCCGCAGATGGCAGCCAGTGGTATCAGACAGCTTCCGGTGATGCAATGGGCGCCTTCTACCCAACGCCCGCCTTTACCGGCGACGCCTCTGAAGCAGGGCAAGTGGCAGAAGCCTTCCCCGGAATGCAGGAAGGCACCTTGCTGCGTCAGGTGGATGACGGTGTTCTGGAAGCAAGTTACCCGGATGGCGGCAGTGCCCTCATGTATAGCAGTTCCTATTATCAGGAGCCCTCCGCTCCCCATGAGCTGGTGCAGGGCGCAGACGGCCAGAGTTGGTACGCCATGTCCGCACAAGCTGCAGTCCCGCAGTTTGCGGATGGTGCTGGGAATGAGGCCTATAATCAGGCACTGTTCGGGCAGTTTATGCCCAGCTTCGACCAGCCCATCCAGTCCATCGACACCTCCAGAGCCAGCGACGGCGTGTTGGAGGTACGGCACCAGGATGGTTCTGGTACCGCGTTCTATGACCGCACCATGTATCAGACGCCCAGAGGCGACTATCAGCTACTGCAGGATACTCATGGCGGACAGTGGTATGCCATCAGCGGCACGCCTTCTGTGGAGCAGCGGCCGGTCTATCAGGATGGTAAACCCGTCTATGATGGGGACAAACTCAGAACCTATCAGGTGGAGAGTGTTCGCTATAAGACTACGCCCACTCCACACAGGGCGCCCGACCGCCGCAGCACTGAGCCGAAGCGGCGGCCCAGTAAGAAAACATAATCGTTCCCGAGAACCGGTGGAGGCCAATTTGCTGTGCCTCCATCGGTTTTCGGCTTTAGAAGAGAGGTGATCCATCATGTCTGAAGAACAACAGAGATTCGGCGACGGGCAGGACAATTACCTGCAAGGCGCCCAAAAAGGTATGCAGGCCGCAAAACAGGCGGCTGCTATCGGCAAAACAGCCGAGGCGGGCGCCAACGCAGCCGCTGCCACAGTGCAGGGCAGTGTAGAAACTGGAAAAGCAGCAGCTAACATCGCCGCCGGTGCAGCTGCCGGTGGGCCATGGGGTGCGATCCTATCAGCCGCCTGGGCCATGCGCAACACCCTGTTCAAAATCGTGGTGTTCCTCTGTCTGTTTCTCAGCGTACTGATCGTGTTGATCGTGTCACTGCCATCCATTGTGACCAACAATGTCTTTCGGACTGACCCGACCACTGTTGACCTGAATGCCCCCACCGATCTGGTTGGCAACTTCGATGACGTTTCCGCCACCATCACCAGCTGTGTGCAGGTCGGTTACGATGCGGCTCTCAGCAGAGTTTCTGCCATTATTGCCGACGGTGGCTATGACCAGGAACTATCCATGCAGGCACTGGTCAACTACGGCCTGCAGTCCAGCGACTACGACATCTGCTATACATTGGCTGCCTACTCCGCATCACTGGAGCAGAGGGGCACCAGCAAGGCAGATCTGGAAGCAAAGCTCTTAGCCGTCGCCGACCAGATGTTCCCCGTAACCTATACGACTGCAACCGCCACTGTGACCAGCACAGTAACGACCGAGGCCGGTACCCAGGTGGTGGAGTTTCAGGTCACATACGCCATCTGCACCATACACCCCTTCGACCAGTCGGTCATCCTGACCGCGTTCAATCTGGATACCAACGCCATCTATAATCAGTTCCAAATCACCACCGGCGAGGCCATCCTCAATATGTCCAACGCATTGAAGATGACCATGTACGGCTCGTTGGAAAACGGTATGGTGCCGCCCATCACCGACGCAGAGCTGAACGCATATCTCGCCAGCCTTACCTGCAGCGAAACGCGCAAGGAACTCATGCGCGTGGCACTGTCTTTAGTTGGCCGCGTGCCGTACTTCTGGGGCGGCAAAAGCCCGCCCGGATGGAATGAGGCATGGAACACTCCACGGCTCGTTACCTCGGCTGGCTCCAGCTCCACCGGCACCTTGCGTCCCTACGGGCTGGACTGCTCCGGCTACACGGACTGGGTCTACAAAACAGCACTGGGCGTCACGCTCTATGAAGGCAGCCGTACCCAATGGGATAACAGCTACGCCATCACGGAAGCAGAGCTGCTGCCCGGCGACCTCGGCTTCATGGCCGTACCCGGCACAGTACCGGTCAATCATGTGCTACTCTACGCCGGTAAGGATGCCAGCGGCAATGCGCTGTGGGCACACTGCTCCAGCGGCTATGGCGGCGTTGCGATGAACTCTCCCGACTATGTGACCCAATATCGACGTGTTACAGGAGTGGATCTAGAAGCCGAGCTACCTATTACACCGGAAGGAGGCACCTGATATGTCCGATGACCGGGAGTTCAGTAATATCTACACCATCCCGCCCAACTACACCGACTCCGGCAAACTGATGGGCGGCATGTTGGAAACCCGTAACACGGTAGAGGCCGGGATCCTGTTGGTACTGGTCGGCTACCCGGAAGTCAAGTGGCTGCCGGTGGATCTCACCACTAAGATCGTCATTATGACCGTAACGCTGATCCCGCTGGGTGTCTTCGCGCTCATGGGGATCGGCGGCGACTCTCTGCTCCAGTATGTGACCCATATGATCCGGTTCTGGCATCGTCGACGAAAACTCCACTTCAAAAGGATTGGTTATCGCCATGGTAAATCAAAACCGCAGCAATCAAACAAGCCCGCGCAGAAAAGGCAAGCGAAAGCCGCCGGGCCAGTACGTGCAGGACTTCATTCCACTCAAAAGCATACGAAACGGCATCGTTGAAACAACAGACGGCCGTTATCTGAAGATCCTGGAGATCGAGCCCATCAACTTCCTGCTGCGCTCCTCTGAAGAGCAGTATGAGATCATCTCCTCCTTCGCCAGTTGGCTGAAGATCGCACCCATGCGTCTGCAATTCAAATCCATCACAAGGAAGGCCGACTCCGACCAGTACATCGCAGGCCTTCAGTCCGATCTGGAGACAGAGACCTCGGAGGCCTGCTGTGAGCTGGCCCGCTCCGCCATCCGGTTCATCCGTGAAGAGGGCAGCCGCGAGGCGCTGACCCGCCGTTTCTTCCTCATCTTCCAGTACGAGGCGGCCAGCGGACATTATCAGATGAATGTCGATTACAGCGAAATCTACGCCGCGCTGCAGACGGCCGCACAGAACGCCCGCACCTACTTCTCCCAGTGCGGCAACAACATCGTACAGCCAAAGGATGAGGACGCCTTCCTGGCAGAACTCATTTATATGTTCTTCAACCGCCGCTCCTGTGTGGATGACCCTTTTCTGGACCGGCTGGATCGCATCGTGGTGGATGCCATGCTGGCCAAAAAGCGCACCATCGGCGTTGACCCGCTGCCCAACATCCGCGACGTCAATTTCGTGGCCCCGCGAGGCATCGACCTGACCCATTCCAACTATGTCATCATGGACGGCAGCTACTACACTTACCTCTATATCCGCAAAGGCGGCTACCCAACTACCGTGCGAGGCGGCTGGATGAGCGCGCTCATCAATGCCGGCGAGGGTATCGACGTAGATTTGTTCCTGCAGCGTGAGATCCGCGGGAAAACCATCGACCGTGTCGCCCAGCGCATCCGGCTCAACCGCACCAAGCTTCGTGAGCTGCAGGACACCTCCACCGACTATGAGGAGCTGGCCAGTTCCATTCAGGCAGGCTACTACATCAAGCATGGCCTGTCCAGCAACAATGAAGACCTATTTTATATGTCCGTGCTCATCACGGTGTCAGCTGCCAGCTATCGGGAACTGCTCTGGCGCAAGCAGCAGATCACAGACATGCTCAAGTCCATGGACATTCAGGTGCGCGACTGCGTCTTCCAGCAGGAAGAGGCTCTGCGCTCCACCATGCCGTTTCTGAGGCTCGCCTCCGACCTTGAGCGCAAGGCAAAGCGCAATGTGCTCACCAGCGGCGCCGCATCCTCCTATATGTTCACCAGCTTCGAGCTGTCCGACGACAACGGCATTCTGCTGGGCCTGAACCGGCACAACAACTCCCTGTGCATCGTTGACCCATTCAATACCAAACGCTATAAGAACGCCAACTTCATGATCTGCGGTACCTCCGGCAGCGGCAAGACCGTCACCATTCAGACCATGGCCCTGCGACTGCGAATGCGCGGAACCCAGTGCTTCATCATTGCACCGCTCAAAGGCCATGAGTTCAAACGCGCCTGTCATAAGATGGGGGGCACCTACATCAAACTCTCCCCCGGCTCCAGCGACTGTATCAATGTCATGGAGATCCGTCCCACCCTCACACCTGAGATGGAACTGATCGACGAGCTGGACTATACGGACATCGACTCCATGCTGGCACGGAAGATCCAACAGATGCTCACCTTCTTCTCCCTGCTGGTCCCCGACATGACCAACGAAGAGGAACAGATGCTGGATGAAGCTTTGATTGACACCTACGCAGAGTTTGGTATCACCCACGATAACACCAGCCTCTATACTGACGCCAGCCACACCACCATGAAGCCCATGCCCATACTCGGCGACCTGCATCGCCACCTCAAGTCCAACGAGCTGACACAGCGCCTTGCCACCATCGTCAGCCGGTTCGTCACCGGCAGCGCCCAGAGCTTCAACCGTGCCACCAATGTGGATCTGACCAATAAGTATATCGTGCTGGACATCTCCGAGCTGAAGGGCAAGATGCTGCCCGTGGGCATGATGATCGCATTGGACTATGTATGGGACACCGTTAAGTCCGACCGGACGAAACGGAAGATGATTTTCCTGGACGAGCTGTGGCGTCTGGTGGGCGGCACAGCAAATCGGCTCGTCGCCGAGTTCTGTCTGGAGGTCTTCCTCATCGGCCGCGGCTACGGTGCCGGCGCCTGCGGCGCACTGCAAAACCTCTCCGCCCTGTTCGACTTCGAGGGTGGCCAGTATGGCCGCGCCATCCTCAATAACTGTAAGACGAAAATTATCCTGAACCTGGAGCCGGAGGAAGCGGAATACGTCAAGGACGTTTTGAAACTCTCCCACTCTGAGATCCGCAGCATCACCCAGTTCGAGCGCGGCGAGGCCCTACTTGCCAGCAACAGCAACAAGGTGCCCGTCATCATCAAAATCTCTGATACCGAGAAGCGCATGATCACAACCGACCGCGCCGAGCTGGAAGCCATCGTCAATGAGCTGAAAGAAACCACTGCACCCTCGCAGGAAAACGCATAACCCCATTTATACGCATTTCACACTCAAATACACAGGTGAAAACCATATAAGAAACCGAGGTGACCATCCAATGTTGTTACAAGATGAACAGTATATCGTGCATTGGCTGACCCAATACGGTCCGCTGCCCCAGACGCAGATCGTAAGCCTGCTGCGCCATAAGCCGCCGGAGGTAGCGGCAAAGATCATCCGCGGGTTGAAACGTCAGCAGATGATCTTCGATATCGCCGGTGGCTACTATCTGGGCGTTGACCCGATGGGCCAGCCGGACCAGCGCATTATCCATGCGGTTTGGGTCCTGCTCCAGTTTGCGGATAAGGTGGAACCCATGGCCCACTATCCGGCCACTTACCCATCCCAGTTATTCTTTTTGAAAGAGGGTATGGGGTATGAGATTGTGGTGCTCTATGAAGGCGAGCAGCATCTGGCCCGACTACTTCAGCCGCAGGAGGAACTAAAATATATCTTCGTACTGCCGCACAGTGGTATGGCTCAGGAACTGACCCTACCAAACGCCCCATGCCTCTTTTCCAGCGTTGACTATGAGGGCAGGGACATCCCCACAGTGCGCTTCTATGCCGAGGTTGGAGGGAAGTCCGATGTCGCCGCGGTCTGAGTTCCAGCGCAGTCTGGATCAGGCGGATGCGCGGCTGAAGCGAACCGCTCAACTGCTGGCGCGGACCCGGCGGCTTGCCGACAGCGGCAATATCCCGGAAGCCTTCAATATGGCATTCACCTTCGCTGCCGAAGCAGAGAAGCTGACGCTGCTTGCCCGGTCGATCCCCGCCTATACCGGGCATCCACAGGCAGCACTCTTGTCTGAGGAACTGATGGTAGAGACCGTGCCGGTGGATATGGGCTATACCGAGCAGGGTTGGTTCCTGCTCCGACTACCGGCACTGCTGCCAAAGAAGGAGTCCGGCTCCCCCAGCTATCTTCGTGACATGCTCTACCCAGCCATGCGCCGTTTCTTTGCCGGTAAGCTTCCGCATATCTATTCCGACTGTGTGCTGATCTTCCGGCACATCTATGACCGCAACCGACCCGAGCGCAGTTACCGTGACCACGACAACATTGAGCTGAACATGGTGGTGGACATTGTGGCGCTGTACCTGCTGCCCGACGATGCGCCGCTGCGATGCGCCCATTACTATTGCAGCGCAGGCGGCGATACGGATCGGACGGAGATCTACGTGGTGCCCTGTGACAGTCTGCCCGACTGGTTATCCGATGCAAAAAGCGGTGCTTTGGAGGGGGTGACGCTCTATGGAACATACCCTCAGTAAGCGGAAAAAGATATGGATGTGCGGGATGAAATCCGGCCTCTTTTTCCACACAGCGTCCAATCGCTGTGGAAAGCCTGCGAAATCAGGGCTTTCCGGCGGTTATCTGGCCCCGAATTACGGCAAAGGGAGATGCGCCGTTGCCTTAAACTCCACACTGCTGGGAGGGGTGAGATGATAACCATCCGCCCGGGCAGTCAAACATGGCGCCTACTCCACATACTGGTCGCAACCACGGAATACCCCGCCCGGTCGCTCCACCTCCTCGGCAGTGGGCGCTACTATGAGGCGCTGATTCACCGACTGGAAACACCACAGGAGTTCCGATCAGCTGACGGGACAGTGCTTGGTCAGTTCAAGGTCTTGAATGTCAGTGGACGGCATGAAAAGAGAACGATCCGGCTGAACAAAGCAGCTCTCCCACTCCTCACCCATCTCCACCCCGACGCCTTGGACTACTATATGGCGGCATCCGGTGGTCATCGTTTTTCCGGCAACAGCGACCATATCCTGCGCAACCATCGGGTGGCGGAATCCCTTGTGCTGTGCATGGCCAGCGGCGCCATGGCGCTCCCCTACCAACTGCCGCCCCTGCAAAAGAGTATCATCCAGCACACGGTACCCACATCGCCCAGCTTCTACATTGCCCGCGAAGTCAAAAAGCTGGAGAAGACGGAGCTGAGCAAGACCATCTTCACCCGACTCACTGGCGCCCTGTTCAGCCACGGCACCTGCTTCGCCGTCTACAACACCCGTGACAGCGTCATGAAATGGAGTGGTATGGGTGAGTTCAAAACCGCCAACCACCTCACAGAGGTGGCGCGTATGAATGCCGGTGTTGACCGGGTGGATCGGGCGCTGCTATTAGGTCAGGGCAACAATGTTGCCCTAACCACTCTGCTCTCCTCCGCCAACAGCCGCCGCATGGATCTGCGCTTTGATCGTATCTATCCCCATATCCACTTCATTCCCATGGACCGACAGGGGGTCCGACAGCTGCGTCTGTTGCTTCAGCCCGACTGGCAGGAACAGCTCCTCTCCGCCCTGTTCCCTCCGGAACTGAGACTGGACACCCCCGGCAGCATTGAATGCGACGCTAAACGCGGCGACATTCTGATCCTCTCCCATCTGGACGGTGACCTTGCCCGCCTGCTGCGGCTCAAACAAGCACTGGAACATATCTCGGCACCGGTTGAGCTGCTGTGCTTTCCGTGGCAAACGCCGTTCCTACGCGAGTATTTGGGTAACCGGGTCCAGCTCAGAGAGCTTGCCATCGAAATGCTGGAAGACGCTCTTGACTTGGACCCACTGTAAGCAAAGGAGCAAATCTTTGAAGAAAGAATCCATACGAAAACTCAGTATAGCACTTGCCGCCATACTGGGTCTGGGCGCACTGCTCTATCTCAGCGGGCTGGTGGCACAACTGCTGATCAATTACGAGGATTGGCTACATAGTGGCGGTATGACAGGAACGGCGCAGATCGCACCGCTGCAGTATCACCCGCTCCACTGCATCCGCCACGCCTTTACTCCCGCCGGACTTTGCGCAGCGCTGTTGATCCTGACTGTTGGCTCCGGCGTCTTCCTCTTCCTTCGTCTGCGGGATCGGTTTGGAGGCAAGGACCTGGACGACCGCAACTTCGTGCGCAGCAAACGGGGCACATATGGCACTGCCAACTGGATGACCGAAAAGCGAAAGAAGGAGATCCTGGAGGTGGCCAGTCCAAAGAAGGCACGCGGCATCATACTGGGCCGGGAAGAGAATGGTGATGTCATCTGCCTCCCGGAAGACACACGGTACAACAAGCACGTGGTCATCTACGGCGCCAGCGGCACCATGAAGTCAAGAGGCGTCATCCGCCCAGCTATCTTCCAGTCCATCCGCCGTGGCGAGTCGGTACTGGTATCAGACCCGAAATCAGAGATCTACACCGACACTGTCGAGCTGTTCCGCAAACACAACTATACCGTCCGGGTCTTCAACCTCGTCCAGCCCGAGTTCGGCGACTCCTGGAACGCCATGTTCAACCTGAATGGTGACACGCTTATGGCCCAGATCCTCACCGACATCATCATCGCCAACACCAAGGGTGACAACAAAGGCGACCACTTCTGGGATAACGGTGAGGCCAATCTCCTGAAGGCACTCATCCTCTATGTGGATCAGGACGCCAGCCGCCCGCCCGAGCAGCGAAACCTCCCTGCCGTCTACCAGATGCTGACCCGCAACACAGAGAAGCAGCTGACCGCCATGTTCGAGCGCCTTCCCGTAACCCATCCGGCCAAAGCCTCCTACTGGCTGTTCAGTCAGGCCAGCGACACCGTGCGCACCGGCATCGTGCTGGGCCTCGGCACCCGCCTTCAGGTACTCCAGAACGAGGCCATCTGCCGCATCACCCGCAGCAACGACATTGATCTGGAACTGCCCGGCAAAGAAAAGTGCGCCTACTTCATCATCCTCGACGACCAAAGCTCGTCACTGGAATTTCTCTCCTCCCTCTTTTTCAGCTGTCTGTTCATCAAGCTGGTCCGCTACGCCGACAGCCGCCCAGACCAGCGCTGCAAAATACCCGTCAACATCATTCTGGAGGAGATGAACAACGTGGGCGTCATACCGGACTTTGCTAAGAAAGTCAGCGTTGTCCGCTCCCGGTCATTGCAGATCATGATGTGCTGCCAATCGCTGCCCCAGATCCAAAACCGCTATCCAGACAACCTCTGGGCCGAGCTGATCGGCAATGCGGACACACAGCTGATGCTGGGCTGTACCGATGACATCTCCGCCAAATACTTCAGCGAACGCAGCGGCGATATGACCGTCGAAGTCAACTCAGTTATGACCATGCGCCAGAGCATCGCCATCGCACAGGTCATCCCCCAGTACCGCTACACCGAAGGACTCGGGCGGCGCCGCCTTCTCACACCGGACGAGGTCCTGCGTCTACCCAACGATGAACTGCTCATCATCGTGCGCAGCCAGGATATCCTGAAGGCCAAGAAGTTCGACTACGTGGACCACCCCTTTGCCAAGGAGATCAAGAAAGTCTCCATCCGCGACTACCGTGCCGCAAAGCCTGACCCACCTGTCCCACCCGTTCCCATACCGACTCCAGCCATACCGTCTGGAGGAAAGCCGGCCGCCACTGCGCGCAGGAAGGCGCCTTTATATGAAAGTTCCAAACCACCTGCAGACTTTTAGTGCCCCAAACTGACTTTGAAGGAGGAATACTACATGACTGACTTTACCCACGACCCGAACCAGAATTCATTTTCTGGCCAAGCTCAGGAATTATCTGAGCTGATCCAAGCTGGCGGCATCCAAAACGGCAAGCTGCCCGACGACCTGAGCGCAGGTCCCCATACTGACTTGGAATCGGCGATGGAATCCCAGGGAAAGCAATTTAATCCCCCCGTCCCCCAGACTGACTCTGAAGATGCCATCGAGCCTGAAAAGCCGGCTCGCAAACCCAGATCCAGAAAATCTAAAACCCCTGAAGAACCTGTTTCAGAGCCAGTACCACAGGAGCCGGAAGCACTACCGGAGGACGAGGAATCGGATACTCCGGCAGTCCTATCCACAGGTGAAAAGACGCCTCGCCGGGCAAAGAAAAAGATCGTCGCCATTGATGAGGAGCGTCAGGTCCTGACTGATGCAGACCGGATTCAGAACGATCTGCTTGATCTGGTAGAGTCCATGAAGATCAAACGCATCCTCACAGACTCTATCCGAGGTGTGGAGCGTGGCAAGACCAATCCCGACCGCATCTATGCTGTAGTCTATCATGGCGAGTTCAAAGTCCTGATCCCCTCGGAAGAGGCCATCTACGAACCGGACGACTACCGTGGCCAGCGCAAGAGCGACGTGCTTTACTACATGCTCAATAAGCGCATGGGCGCAGAGATCGACTACGTCATCCGCGGCGTAGATCCGGAAACCGGCATGGCGGGCGGCAGCCGCATGGAGGCTATGGCCCTGAAACGCAAGGCCTATTTTTACAAGACTGACCGTAACGGCAACTACCAGCTGTATGTCGGCTCCCGCGCCGAGGCCCGCGTCGTATCCGTCATCCGCGCCGGCATCTTTGTGGATCTGTTCGGCGCCGAATGCTATATCCCACTCAAGGAACTGAGCTACCAGCGCTGGGTGGACGCCAGTCAGCATTTCCAGCCCGGCCAGCGCGTACTCGTGCGGATCATTGAACTGGACCGCAGTGATTGGAACCATCTGCACGTGACCGTGTCGGTGAAGCAGGCCAGCGCCAACCCCTACGAGAAGGCCCTGAAACGCTATGTGGTCGGCGAACGCTACGTCGGCACCGTCAGCTTGGTGGATCTCACCGGTGTATTCGTCTCTCTCGATGGCGGCGTCGATTGCCTGTGTACGTATCCTCCCCGCGGCCGACCGCCCAGAGGCGCCCGCGTCACTGTCCGAATCCTCGGCGTCAACACGGAGAAATGCCGGATCTGGGGCACCATCACCCATATGTCCACTACACGCTGATGGGAGGAAAGCGACTATGCAGAAAAGAAAAAAGATCCCTGCCCTGCTGCTGACCCTGCTGCTCATGCTGGTACTGGCGCCCGCAGCATATGCCGATACCGACGCCAATACGCCTCAAATCACGCAGCAGCCCGACCAGCTGGTCCTGCAGCTCGGGGCACGCTGGGCTGGAGTGGAGTTCGAGCTGCGTACAGACGCCGGTGTCTTCCCGGCCCCGGTAGTTGTCGATGAGTCCGGCATCCTGAGAATGGATCTGGGCGGCAGCACCACCTATACCCTCAGCTGCATCAATTCCACCGTGCCCATCCCCGATCCGGAACTGACTGAGCCGGACACACCACCGACCACACAGCAGGACCCTGCCCCCTCTCAGCCGCCGACCAATAACACATCCGGCAGCAACACCCGGAACGTGGTGCCCGTGGTCTTCTTCCTCGCCGCGCTGGCACTTGCTGTCGTGGGTCTCGTTGCCCTCTTCCTCTCCCGCCGCAGCGCCAGGCAGCGCTATGCCGATTGGGACGATGAGGAGGAAATTTGAGCAAACTGCACGAAAGATTTCCCCATACTGACCCCAGCGCCCCGGCATTGGCTATTGCACCAAAAATGCGCATTTCCTGCCTTTTTATTGACTTTTTCGGGCATTTGTGCTATATTATGAGCAGATCAAGAACTGCGCTCAGGCTTTCGATCCGTCGTTGGCCACGGCGGCAGACTTGCCTGATGAGCGGCAGGGAATCGTTACGGGACCACTTGTCCGATGGCCCCATACAGCGCAGATCTTGCAATAAGATGTAGCCGGAAGGCTGCTGAAATACAGTACAGAGTCGAATGCTGGAATCGACGTTTAACTCCAGCACTTGACTCTGTATTGTCTTTTTTGGCAGTCTTCCGGCTTTTTTCGTACCCTGACACAATCCTGCGGCCTGTTTTCCATTCCGGAAGACGGTCGTCTCGAATGGAGGTTTTGATAGATGAGCCGAAAGAATACGACCTGTCTGCTCCCCAAGAATGGGCAGCAGCTGCGCTGCCACTGCGGGTGCCTTGCTGTGCTGCGCCCGGCCGAGGAGGTGTGTAAGCCCCCCTTCCCCGGCGCCATGGCTTATGTCTGCAGCAACTATCCCAAATGCGATTCCTTCGTGATCGCGGACCCGGTCACCAAGCAGCCCAGAGGGAGCCTCGCCGACAGCAACCTGCGTCGTCTTCGCTACCTCGCCCATAACCAGTTTGACCGGCTGCATCAATCCGGACGGATGACCCGCAAGGAGGCATATCGCTGGCTGGCACATGTGACCCAGTCGCCGGCCGGGCACGCACATATCGGGCACATGGGCGCCTATTACTGTCAGGTGGTCATCCGGGAGAGCAAAAAGCTGCTCCAGGACCCCAATCCGAACGCCGGTCGGATCCGGCCAAATATAGGAGGTGAGTATCATGCTGCCGCTCAATGATGAGCAGAGAATCCTGGTAGAAGAAAATATGGGCCTTGTGGGTAAGGTCATCAAGGACTGCCTGCAGAACCCCTCCGCTCAGGGATGCTATACCTATGACGATCTATTTCAGATTGGCTGCATCGGTCTATGCAAGGCAGCACAGACGGACCGGCCCGGCCGCGGCGCCTTCTCCACTTACGCCTATATCCTGATCCGCAATGAGATCTACAACGAGCTGGAGCGCGGTACCCGGTACGCCCGGGAGGTGTCTTCCTGCTATCTGGAACTGGAGGATGACCCGCGTCAGGAAGACTATGAGCAGCAGCTGCGCTGCAGAGAGCTCATGAGCCTGTTGGACCGGGCTGAAGCTACAGCTACCGGTATCACTGCCAAGGGGATCCGCGCCCTGCGCATGATGTGCGATGGGTATTCCTGCAGGGAGATCAGTGCCCACTACGATACCACCCCCAACAACATCACCGCCTGGATGAGCAAGGCCCGCAAGTACCTGGCAAGCTTTGCTCAGCTATCCCCATCTGTTTGATGAAGATAATATGAGCTGCCATACAGCGAAAGAGAGAACATGCTCTCTTCCCTGTGCGGCAGCTCTTTTTTTGTTTATGGAGGATTGTTATATGTGTTTGAAGCCTGACCTGTTTGCTAACCTCGCAGATCTTACAGGGTGCATGTATATCTCCGATCTGCAGTCCCTGCCGAGGTGCCAAGTACTATCCGCGGTACAGCAACTGTCCGCTGAGCAGTTTCCTGCACGAGACCGGATCGATGCGCTGTGCTACTTCTCATATCAGCATCAGTGGTCGGATCCGAAGGTTCATACTCTCTCAGCTGTCAGCGCCAAAGCGCGGCTGATCCAGGGTCTGAGCCACAGTGTCGTTTCGGCATAATAATTATGATTTATTTCCTTATTTCCCGCATGGGAGAGAAACACGGAAGCGAACACCGCCGGACCGATTCTCGACCTCACAGGTACCGCCATGGGCCAGAACAGCTGCACGGACAATCGTGAGTCCCAATCCAGTCCCTCCGTCTGAGCGATTACGGGCTTTATCCACGCGGTAGAAAGGATCCCACAGTCTGGGCAAGTCTGCATCCGGGATCTGCTGTCCATCATTATCTACGACCAAGATCGCCTGACCATCCTGTTCGATCAGGGAAACCGTGATCGTCCCACCTTCCGGCGTATGGCGCAGGGCATTGGTCGCAAGGTTCCTCACCAGCTTATTCAGATGTCCCTTATCCCCTTCGATCCACAGATCTTCCAAAGTCATAGAGAGAACGATCTTTTTCTGCTCCAAACTCAGTGCCATTGACTCCCACACCTCTTTGATGAGAGGAGCAAGTGCGACAGATTCGAGATTCAGCGAGAGTCCAGACTCCAATCGTGCCAGTTCCAACAGGCTGCTGACCAGATCGGCCATCTGGTCACTTTCCTTAAGAACGATATCCAGATAGGAGTCACGCTTTTCAGGCACTACATCCTCCCGGGCACACTCTGCATGGGCCCGTAGGATTGCCAGAGGCGTTTTCAGTTCGTGCGCTGCAGAACGAGTGAACTCCCGTTCCCGCTCCAGCTGCCCCTCAAGCTTTTTCTGTGCGTCATTGAACGCAGACGCCAATACATTCAATTCCTGGATCGGTCCATCTTCACTGCACTTACCTTCCTCCACCTCACGGCAAAGCGTCTCCACCGGAACCGTGACCTGCTTGGAGAGCTTGGCGGAGAGGAACAAAAGAACAATCAGTGTCAGAAGCGCAGTGCTGATGTATAATCCCGCATCTTGCTTGAGCGCTGCCGGCAGCACATCACATTCCACTGCAATATAGTTCACCACACCATCCGGATCCGTAGTGCCGATGGCAAATCCATTCGGCGACTGCACGGCACGCTTTTCACCAGCGATCTCTCTGTCCAGAACGGCATGAGCCTCGCGGTAGGAAGCCAGCCGCCGCTCCATATTGACCGGACCGTCCTTTCCGTTACTACTCCAGGATGGGAGCAGTACGCTGCAGACTCTCAGATATGCAAAGTCCCAAGTCTTGCTCTCGCCCTCTGTGGAGGTTTCCACCATCGTTTGGGTGGTGCCATCCGGATGAATGATCTCAATTTTCTGGACAGCAATTTCATAACCGGGCCGCTCTACACCGGTCACACGCGCGAAACTGCCAGTGTTACTATTTCTATATTCATCAGGATAGATGGTGTAATCCCAACCATCCCGATTTGCAATAATCCAGTTAGCCAGAGCGATTTGACCCTGATCGTCAAGGCCTTCATCGAAGGAAAAATACCATCGTTGGCCCAAGTCGGTTCCTTCTTGATTGCCCCAGCCCCATGATAACTGGCTGCGCTCATAACCGTATAACGTCCGCACAACAAATGCCATGCCCCGTCCATTTCACTGACCTGCCCCAAAGACAGGCTGCTGAGATTACCACTCAAAATGTGGTTTGCCTGTTCTCCAAGACCAGAAGCTATGTTATTGGTGTAAAACTCATAGTGTTCATCCACACTGGTTTGAGCAGCTCGGGCGGCCGTTTTCGCACCGGATTCCATATCAGAGCAGGTGTTGCTTGTGAATAAAACCATCGTCCCCAACCACAACAGCACGAAGGTGACCGTCAAGGACTGCATCAATCGCCAACGAAGTCGACGGGCTCTTTTCTTCTCAGAACGACTCATGGTTACACCTCCTCCAGCTTATATCCTGCTTTATACATAGTCTTGATCTGGCTGCCTGCCGAACCGAGGGCAGCGCGCAGGCTCCGAACTCTCACGTCCACGGCCTGATCTTCGCCTTCAAAGTCAAGCCCCCATACCTTGTCCAGCAACTGCTCACGGCTGAGCACACGATCCTGATTGCGCATGAGGCACAAGAGCAGGTCGTACTCTCTGGGCGATATCTTCACTTCTTCCTGCCCGACCAAACACAATCTTCGATTCGTGTCGAGCGTGATGGCGCCACAGGTAATGAAACCGGCCGGATTACCACCATTTCTCCGCCGAATGAGTGCCTGCGTTTTGGCAAGAAGGATGGCCAAAGAAAAGGGTTTTACTACATAATCGTCACACCCCAGCGCATAGCCCTTCAGAGTATCCTCCTCGCTACCCAGTGCGGTAAGAAACAGGATTGGAACATTGCTCTTCTTTCGCACAGACTGACAGACGGCAAATCCATCCAAACCCGGCATGAGAATATCCAGCAAAATCGCATCGTAGTCATTGTCCCGAAGGATGTCCAGTGCCTCTTCTCCGTTCCGAGCCAAGTCGCAGCTTAGTCCGTGTGCAGTGAAATAGTCCAAAACAATGTTCCGGATACGGGCTTCATCTTCCACTAACAGGATCTTTTCCATGGGTCATCCCTCCTTTCGCTGTCATGATAACAAAAACTTGTGTCGAAATGATGACCCTCAGAAGTATTATAGTTCTATCTGCAGCATTCATCAAATAAAACAGCGCAGCTCCCGCGTGGAAGCTGCGCTCAGTATGACCCGTTAAGGGGTTTCCTGCTGAACAATGTATTCTTTCAGCACAAAGGGGATATAGAAGCCACCATAAGCCCACACTTCTCACTCGTCAATGCAGGCCTAAGAAGTGCGGCAGCTCCTCGCGGGTTTTCTTCCTCGGTTTCGTCATGGCGGGTCGCTCCTTTCTACTCATGGGAAAAAGAAAAGAGCAGCCGTTTCAAAATTGAAATGGCTGCTCCTGGCAGTTGGTGTCTATGCTGTGTCGTTGTCACACAGCAATTTTTATTTTGACGTCGTATGGCTGATTATTATGGTTCTTTTTCCAAATCATTTGGATATTAGAAAACATCCAGAGTCAATTAAAGCTCCCGTCCCATATGGGGAAATCCACAAGGTACTCGGCACTGACGGCCGGTACGTAGTAGACGCCGTACAATTTAAGACCATCAGCCATTTCCACGCCGCTTTCTTTAAGCTCAATATAATAGCGGTAGTAAGGCATGAATATCTCGTTGACATTTTCTGTGCGATATACAAGTTCTTCCTTGGCAATCATTTCCTCACTTATCCCTGTGTCGTGCAAATACTCGCTGGGAACGGTTGTAATATACTCTCCATTGAGCAGCATCTCACGTGCTGCATCGCTTGTAATGATGGGATAATCGCCTATTTTGTTCGTGCAGGAAAGATTGTTTTGAAAGCTGACATTCGACAACTCTCCGCTTTCCTCCGACGGCGTTAAGCCGATTAAGCAGAAGTTGTAATTGAGTATTTTTTGTACCGGATCCGTGTCATCCTCATATACGAAGTATCTACGCAACTGTTCCCCGGTAAAGGTGTAGTCGCACCACGTATATATAACAGGCTCATCCACGTTCAGCAAGGAGGCGTATTTTTCCAGGAGTGTGCCGATTGTCGTTTTCGCCTCATTTTCCGATGTATAGTCGCTGAAAAGCTCACCCTGTGTGTTGAATTCCACGACTGCGTTCCCATTTCCGGAAACAAGAATGGTATGCTCTCTGGTCTTAGCGGTTAAGCGCCACGCCTCTCCGCCACTAAGCCCTGTATTGGGCGAGAGCTGCGCAGTATCCTCCACTCTTTTGTACTCCGTGCTGATAATGTCGGCGTTCAGGCGAGCTGCTATGTCTTCGGCAACCCCAAGCAGCTCGTTTTCACTGAGATACACGGGTAGACCCGAAGCATCGGTATAGGCAAGATTTTCATATACGGGCAGTGTTTCGAGCACCATATCCTTCGTCCACGGATTTGCTGATCCGCTTTCCGAAATATCGAACAGCATCAAACCCTCAAAGCCCATATCGCCACCTTCAAACTGCGCGTTAAGCAGGGGGAGTTCGCTGCTTTCATCGGGTGGGGAGTCTGTAGGAATCAAGCGAATTCCCGCATAGATCACAAGGCATAAGCAAGCCGCCATAGCCCCCCACTTGATCCAACCGGGCCTTTTTGCTTTCTTTTTATGGTTGAGAGCTTCATCAACATATTTCGTGTCAAGCTCGCTCATGGCATCGGAAAACTTCTTTGCGTTCATACGAACACCTCTCTTTCAATCAAATATTGCTTCATCTTTTCCCGGATGCGGGTCAGCCGGACGGAGATGTTTTTCTCCGAAAGCCCCATAAACTCGGCTATATCCTTGTAGCTGTCGGCAAACCAATATCGGCGCATGAAGATAACGCGGTTTTCGAGGGTCAGCGTGTCCAAAAATTCTCCAATGATACGGGCTAATTCTCTGGCTTCAATTTCATCTTCCACGGTTTTCTGGTCTGCGATATAGCCCTCGATTTCCTCTAAGGCAATC
>ERZ857757.606-NODE-606-length-35116-cov-18.470352_pt1 | contig 35116 bp, 34 predicted proteins | sample MGYA00519764_ERZ857757 | MGnify/ENA primary metagenome ERZ857757 (study PRJEB31778, sample SAMEA3449359) | human gut metagenome | biome: human gut; feature: human-associated habitat; material: faeces | place: United Kingdom | collected 2010/2012 ...
AAAAGGCCAGCGCCACAAGGAAATTGTAGGTGCTGTCCGTGTCGCTGATGCAGAAGAAGGTTGCCGTGCGCCGATCCCCCATACGGTCAAGCTCCAGTTCGTCATAGGACATGATCTCCCGAAGCTGTGGAATATCAAAGGGAGCAAGCCGAGCGCCGCAGGAAATCAAAATGCTTTTGGCCGTCTTGCCGCTGCTGAGCTTGTATTTTTTATACTGCTTCACAGCAAAGCAATTCGGTTTGCGCTGTTCCAGCCCCTTGAACATATAGTCCACGGCGTTGAGAAAGTCCTCGTCATCCTCCTTTACCTCCATGCCGGAGATCATGTCCACCAGCGTATTCATGTTGCGATCCTCCTCGGCTCCCTCAAAAATGATGTAGCCCAGCAGGGCGCAGTACAAAAGCGTTTCCGCCTTCGTCCAGAACGGGTCGCCCTCCTTGCCCTCGCCCTTGGTGTTGGAAATGAGGGCATTGACAAACTTTAGAATGTCCGCCTCGGTCTTGATATACGCCAGCGGGTTATAGTGCATGGATTTTGAAAAATCAATGCTGTTGAACACCTTAATTTTGTACCCACGCTTTTGCAAAAATGCGCCCACCTGCCCCAGTACACCGCCCTTGGGGTCTACCACCACATAGGAAGAATGAGCTTGCAGGAGCTGCGGCGTGAGCCAAAAGCGGGTTTTGCCCGAGCCGGACGAGCCGATCCCGCAGAAATTGAGGTTGCGGGCGTTAGCGGGATTTTTCGGACGGGTGTTCATGGTAAGCCGTTCCGTGGCGGTCAGCAGCATATTGTTTTCAAACTTGGGATCGACAAAGGGCTTGATGTCTTTTTCGTTGCCCCAGCGGGCTGTGCCGTACTCGGCATCGCGGCGAAATTTCTTTGCTTTTTTCGCCTTGTAGTAGATCAGCAGCCGGAAACCGGCTGCGCCCACAATGCCGACAAGCCAATCCAACGGGGCAAGGCCGGGGGCGAAGCTGGCAAAGGCCGCGCCGATGGTCTGGCCCAGCCCCAGCAGCTTTTCCCCGAAGTCCTCACCAGCGGCCAGACGGTACGCCGTGCCGATTTTCAGGCAAAACCAGCAGATGAACAGGTATGGGATATTCGGAAGAACATACTTCCTGATTTTATCTGTCGCCATGCGCCGCCTCCTTTGTCAGTTCCCGCTGGGGCTGCTTTTTCACCTGTTCCTCCGCCTGCCGGAGTTGCTCCCGGATCGGCGTCTGCTGGGACTTGGCCCGTTTTAGTTCCAACCGGGAATACTCGGCAAAGCAGCCTGTGATGGCGTCGGCCTGCCGTGCCTTGAACAAAAGCAGATATTTTTCATCCCCCACACGGCGGATGGCATAGTCCACGCCCCATTTCCGGGCCACCTTGTCAAACAGCTTGGGCGTGTCCACCTCAATGGCGTTGATGTCCCCACCGTGGCCCATGAGCTTTCGCACACTCTGCTTGCCGTGGGGCGTCTGCGCCTTGCGGTGCTCCTTGGCGATCTTCCGTCCCACGGCGGCCACCACATAGGCCAGCGCACGGGCGGTCAGCTTGGACGCCTTGACGCTGACGGCGATGGTCTGCCGGGACACTTCATCTCCGACGATAGCTTACACCTCCTTTGCCCTCTGGCCACCGTGACCAGAAGCGGCCTATCTGTCCTCGCGGCTGGCGGGAAGCCGCAGCTTTTCCTCGTTCAGCGCCGAACGGTCTATGACCTCCTGATACGCCGCCATCTGCTCCCGGATATTCAGCTTGGGATAGGCAAAGATGCGGTGCTCCGGGGGAATATTCTCCATTCCGTGATACCGCTCCACAAAGCTGCCGCCGTTATTGAACACATAGCCGCCGGGGGCAAAATGGCCGCCCTCGTTGATTCGCACGTCCCGCCCGTAGGCTTCAAAGTCGAAGTAGGGCAGCACATTATCTGGCACATCCAGCATTTCCATTTCCTCAATGTAGGCTCGGCCCAGCGCCTCTTCGCTGTCGATACCGGGGTAGAAGTCATAGCAATCCAGATTTTGCGCGAGGTTGATCAGGTCATGGACGCTGCCTGTGTATTCGCCGCTGTCAATGACGGCCTCAAACTTTTCAATGTCGCTCTGGTCGAGGTCAGACAGCACATGGGCCAGATGGTTTAGCTCGTCAATGCTTTCATACTCGCCCAAATGGTCATACAGGCCCAGCACATCACCGTCGAATGAGGTAATGAAGATTTCCTCATACCGTACCCCATCCACGCCGATGCGCTTCAAAAGGGCCTGCACCTCCTCCGTGGTGGCCGGGAATTTCAGCGTTTCGCCCACAAGCCGCCCCTCGTTGTATTTGCCGAGGTTGGTAATATAGGCTTCAAACAGGGATGACATTTTCAGCACCTCCTTGTCAGAACATCATATATACCGCGCATAATGTACTCGGCGCAGGGCAGCGCGATAGCATTTCCCAGCGCCCGGTAGCGGTGGGCGGGCAGGATTTCCTCACCGTCCGCGCCGTACCTTGTCCAGCCCTCCGGCAGCCCCATGAGCCGTTCACATTCTCTTTCTGTGGGAAAGCGGACACAGCCCCCGGCAGGATCGTCCTCATACCAAAAGGCAAAGGGACTGACCGTGCTGGCTAACAGAGTGGGAAAAGGGTCAGTTGGCAGTCCGAAGCTGTTTCGGAACGCCTCCGTTGTCCGCTCCTTTGCCGATGCCCGCATACGGTAGCATTGAAAGGGTCTGGTGATCGGTACACGCCGCCCTGCTTCAATAAAAGAGCCTCGATCTCCGCAGGCGGCGGACAGCCAGCAATCTCCGCCAGACGCAGAAATTGACTGCACTGCGCGGGGCTTAAAAAGTATTTCGTGGGAACATTGTCCTCCAAAGTCTGCCACAACAAAGACGCGCTGCCGTCGTGCCAATCGGGGGCTTGCCCAATGCTGGGCATCCATGAGCCGCCATGCGAGATCGGGCGTATGCCCTCGCACCATTCCGGCTCCTGCCCATCTTCCAGAAGCAGGCATTGAAATGTCGGCGGCTGTGAACGCTGAGAGCACGGCTCTAAAGTCCATCCGGTCATTTGAAAAAACCGCTCCCATGACGTTCTCCCAAACAGCGATTGCTGGAAATATACCATTTGTCGCCTCCCTCATTTCACGGATAATACGGATCGCATGAAAGAACAGGCTGGATTTTTCCCCGGCAAGACCGGCCCTGTTGCCGATCTGTGAGAGGTTCTGGCAGGGTGAGCCAAAAGTGATAATGTGGACAGGCGGAATGTCGCCGCCGTTCAGTTTTGTCACATCCCCTAAATGCGCCATACCGGGAAAATGGCGTTTCGTGATGGAGATAGGCGCTTTTTCTATCTCGCTGGCCCATGCGGGCACGATACCGCAGCGCACTGCCGCCAGCGGGAACACGCCGACCCCGTCAAACAGGCTCCCCAGCCGGATCTCGCTCATATCAGCGGCGGCCCTGACGCTTTACGGTCAGGATGCCGTCCAGCGTGGTTGCCGTGATCCCCAGCCGCTGGGCCACGGCCACATCGTTTTTCATGCTTTCCGTGGAGATACTGCCGCACACCACCAGCACATGAGAGCGGCGGAGCAGGTCACGGCCCATGTCGATGCCACTTTTATGCTCCTCGGGAACGGCGTCGTTCAGGAAAAGCGGCTGATAGAGCGTGGGGCAGATGGGCGAAAAGCCCGCCTCATAGACAGCACGGCAATACTTGGCGGCCTGCTCTGTCGCCTCACAGGGATCGCCACTCCACGCGGCGGTGATATACGCAAGGGGTCGTTTCATTGTGAAAACCTCCATTTTTATAATGTAGTGGGTCAACCTTTTTCCCCCGCCCTTTTCCAATCTTGGAAAAGGGGGCGGCTCTGGAGGATATACCCCCGCCGCTTGCCGGAGAAAAAGCACAGCCGGGGCAGGCGATCAAGGGCAAAGCCGCCGCACACGGCGGGGCGAAACCCCCTTGACAGCCCACTCCCGCCTGTGCTCGATTACGGGCGGCGACGGGGGATATAACCCAAAGAGCCTGTCCTATCGGGGCAGCAAAAAGCCTCTGGTCATGGTGGCCAGAGGTCGTTACTTTTCCATATCCATTTTCTTGTCGGGCTTGGCAAGCTCGGGCGGCTGCCGCTCTTTCCAGTCCTCCAGCAGCGTCATGATCTGGTCTTTCATCTGCCGGGGCGTGGCCTCCTTACCAAAAAACTTTTCCAGTTCAGCGCCAGTAATAATCACGTCACGATCCTCCTTTTTCTTTTCTTCACACAAAATACCGTCGATCACGTCCGGGGAGAGCTTGTTTTCCTTGTCCAGCTCACGGAGCCGCTTTGCCTGACCCTTGGAGGGCGAAGCCTGCTGGCCCTCAATGGACACGGCGATATACTTCTGGTGCTTGGGCCGCACACGGGAAATTTCCACAGCCGGGGTAAAAGACAGCTTTCCATCATCCATCGTCTGCTTCAGTTCCGGCACAAGATCATTGAGCCAGATATACCGCTGAACGGTTTTCACACTCATGCCGTTGCGCTGGCCCACGCTTTCAAGAGAGAGCTTTCCGGCCTCGGCGCTGTCGCCGCGCGCCCCCTGATGCTTGATGGCCTCATACTGCATTTTCAGGGACATAGCCTTTTCGCTGGGTAAAATCGTTTCACGCTGACGGAGGTTGTCATCCGTCATAGCGAGAATGGCCTCGTCATCCGTCATATTGCGGACGATACAGGGCATATTGCGATACCCGGCAAGCTGGCTGGCCATCTGGCGGCGGTGGCCCGCGATGATCTCATAACCGCCGCCCTCACGGGGACGTACCAGCGCGGGCTGGTTGACGCCGCCGTTGCGGACACTCTCCACCAGAGATTTCATTTCCGCATCGTCACGGACACCGAAAGGATGATCCTTGAACGGATGCAGGTCGGAAAGGTCAAGATAGACGATTTCCTCTTTTTCGCCTCTGGTAGCGTCACGGGGCGTAGGCGGCACTTCCGGGGCCGGGGGCGCTGCCTTTTCTTCGGGGGCCGCATGGGTCTTGCCAGCCTTGGGCGGCTTACCCTGCTCCGGGGCCGTTTTTTCCGCCTTGGGCGGACGGCCTCGGCGTGACTTCTCCGCCTTTTCCTCTTTCTTGGCCCCCGGCTCTGTGGGCGCAGCTTTTTCGACTTTTGCAGGGCGGCCCCGTTTGGGCTTGGTTTTCTCCGGCTCCGGCATGGGCTTTTTCCATTCCTGCTTGCTGTACTCGGTGACGGAAACAGGCTGGGCTTCCGGCTCCTTGGGGATGTCCGTCGGAGCATCCTTTTCCGGCGTGGAACGCACAGCGGAAAGGTCAATCACCTTTGCGGACGGAGCAGGGCCGCCGCCCACATCAGGGATTTCGGCCTGCTCCATTTTTGGGGCCTTTCCCGGCATTTCAGGCGGGGTCTGTTCCTCCGTGGTAGGGGGATGCTTGTTTTCTTCTGCCATGACACGAATAACCTCCTTGACAAGAATTTAGGCCACGCCGCACGGCTGGCCCATATCGGCACACAGAGAAAATGCTGTCCGCATACAAAAACACCGCCTATGTCCTGTTAGGCGGTGCATTGTGTAAGGCTTGGCAGCTCATTTTCAGTTGTTTTTCTCTGTGTGCCCTTGTCAAGCGATGTTTCCAACACCTCAGAGAGCCTATCTGCTGCGACAACGGCGGTCTGCATAGTAGGTTGGAGATTGATAAGATTCTGGATAGGTGTCAAGAAGTAGCCCAGCAGTGCGTTAAAGGTAATCAATTGTCCCATTGTCATATCACCTTTGAGGGCAGAGGCAGTGCCTGCCCATAGGATCGCGATTTCCCCGATAGCAGCTATAACACCAGTCAGAGTCTGTTGCCCATTGGCCAGCATCCCACCATGGAAGGTGCTTTTCAAAAAACGGACAAACAGCTTCTCTGTTTCATATTCTGCGTGGCGTTCATAGGCATAGGCTTTCACCGTTTCGATCCCATTCAGCGATTCTATCAGATAGGAAGTTACCTGTGAATTGTCCTCCATCACCTGCTCATTTGCCTTGCGGATAGAATGATTGTAGGCAAACACCACCAGACCGTAAAGCAGCAGAAGCAGCACGGCGATAAAGAACAGGGTTTGGCTCTGTAAGTACAGCACCACTGCGCCGACCACTGCCATGAGCGTATCGATCATAATGGACAGGGCTGCGCTGGATATGGCGTCCCGAATTTTCGATGCATCTGTAAAGCGGGAGATAATTTCGCCAACACGTCGGGTGCCGAAAAAACTCATGGGCAACCGCAAAACATGCTGATAATAGCCTAATATCAGCGGAATATCCAGCTTTTGGCTCATATAGAGCATCAGGTGTCCGCGGAAGTATTCCAGTGCCGCCTTGAATACATACAATGCCAACACGCCGATAGATACGATGGTCAGTGAGCGTTCCAGTCCATTGACCACGACCTCATCCATGATAAATCGGAAATAGAAGGATGCGCCTATCCCGAAAACAGTAATAAGGAGTGAGGCCAGAAATATTTGTGCTAATAGTCCTTTCTGCGGCAACAGCAGCGAGAAGAACCGCGACAGCGTGCCTTTCGTCTCATTTCCCTTTTTGAATGCCTCACTGGGTATCATGATAACCAATACGCCCGTCCAGATCTTAAAAAAATCCTCTGGTGTGTACTTGACCATACCTTTGGCCGGGTCGGCCACCAATATTCTCTTTTTTGTGATCTTATGTATCACGACATAATGCAGCAGCCTGCCATCTACCAGTACGTGGGCGATGGCAGGCAGCGGAAAATCGCTGAATAGCGCGTTCTGATCTCCTTTTACGGCCTTCGCAGTAAAGCCAAGTCGCTCCGCTGCCTGAACGAGTCCCCGTAGATTCGTTCCTTGTTTGTCCGTTCCCGCTGCTTCGCGAATGCGAGATATGGGAAGACTCAGCCCATACTGTTTGGCGATCGTTGCCAAGCACGCCGCTCCGCAGTCGGTAATATCATGTTGTTTGATACAATAGTAGGTCATAACGAAACTCCGATCAACCGTCCTCTTTTGCGGATTATTGGCTTGCGGTGCGTGGCAGCGTATCGCTGCCACGCACCGCAAATGGCGCGGTTTTGTCTTGTGGGGGAACTGTTATTTTGCCTTACCGCTCGTTATTTGTGTACAGAGATTGATCGCAGCCAGTGCGGACGCAATGATCGTCAATAGCCAAAAGCTGCTGTCATCGGTTTTGACAAAGGAAATGACCGCTAAGGTTGCCTGCGCCGCAGCACTTGCTACAAAATACCACTTCCGCGCCGGAGACGTCCATGTGATATTCTTTTGTTTTCGCACTTTGAATGCATGCAGCACAGCAAGAGCGATTGCCACTTGTACAAGGATGGTAATTATGATAAAAGCCATACGCAACCCTCCGAATTCGAGTGTGGTTTTATCCAAACATCATCCCTGCTGTTGCAAAGCCTATGGCCGCCAATGGCGGGCAAAATGGTGCCGCAACCAAACTTGCGGTATAAAACGCACACCTTGCCGTGTCACTTTTGCTTAGCTTGCGGTTCGGCCCATCACACGTGAAGCGATACCCGCCATCAATCTCCATCACTTCTTCCTGCGTCAGTTCGCAGAAGCCATTCATGTTTTTCAGTTCCATAATTTTTCTCCTTTGTTTTTATTTATATCCATGCGGTCACCGTTGCGTATCGGCTTCCACGTGATATATGAATTTGCTGCTGTTCCCCCTATACATACCATGAGAACAGGCACCGCCGACTCACATTTTGCCCTTGTGAAACGCTCTGATAATTACAAATGCGGCAATGATAAGAACAACAATAGGAATTATCTGCTTGAGAAAGGGGATATCCAGGACTTTATATAACAACACACTTAGGATTGTGCCGGCAAGAAGTCCCGCCACCAGGAGAAGTACTCGCTTACGATCCATTTTTTAATACCTCACATCGTTACGAGGCTTCCTGTTGCCATCGCAAATCCAAGACTCGCAAAAGCTATTGATGTCCCTCCACTTGGAACAGCGAGGGCTACGCCAATCGCAGAAACTGCCCATCCCATAGTAGTCCATTGTGCAGAAGCAGCACTTTTCCTACTGCCAGTCAGTCTATTGTGATTCCTGCGAGCCTATCATACCCACCATCAATCTCCTTCGCATCTTCCCGTGTCAGTTCGCAGAAGCCATTCATGTTTTTCGGTTCCATAGCTTTTCTCCTTTGTTTTCGTTTATATCTATGCGGTCACCGTCGTGCATCGGCTTTCGAATGATATATGTACCCAAGACCCTTGGCTCAAAAACAGGATATGATTTTCTTAAAACAGTTTCCTTGATAGCGTTTTTCCATCACAATCGTATTATCTCATCTCTTGCATTTCTTTTCTATTGGTTTTTGAAGTTGTTTATATTGGAAAATGTTGCTTTCTGTTGGAAGTTCGTGTATTCTATGAGTGTGAGGGGGTGATTCCATGAAAAGCGTGGTTTCCATCTTGCTTGTTGAAGATGACACTCGCACCTGTCGGGAGTTAGAGGACTGCTTGGACGGCGAAAGTGAATTGGAGCTACTGGGTATTACAAGCAGTTCTATCGAGGCGTTTCAAATGGTGTGCGACATGCTGCCAGATGTGATCATCCTTGACCTGGAACTACACGAAGGGGGCGGAAGCGGTTTGTCTCTACTCAAAGCGTTACAGAACGCTCCTGTGGACGTATACCCTTATGTTATAGTTACAACCAACAACTCCAGTGCGATTACATATGAACTGGCGCGAAAGCTTGGTGCAGACTATATTTTTTCAAAGCATCAGGACGGATATTCCCCGCGCTCTCTTGTTGACTTCCTGCGTATGTTGGGTAGCGTAATGCCTAAGGCACGGATACATTCCGGCGAACTGAGTGGGACGCAGGAAAGCCATGCGCAGCAACAAAAGCGAATGGTACGGCGAATCTGTGCGGAATTGGATGCCATTGGCATCAATCCCAAGGTGGTTGGCTATGGCTATCTCGTGGAAGCAATACAGTTCGCAATCACTGACCGCAATGTGTCAAATCTTTGCGACAGAATTGGTCTGGCACACGGCAAAACGGCATCCAGCGTGGAACGCGGTATGCAAAATGCTATCACACGAGCGTGGAGATCTTCCCCTATTGATGAGTTGCTGCTGCACTATACTGCAAAAATCAATCAGGAGAGAGGGTCCCCCACTTTGACTGAGTTCATCTATTATTACGCCAACAAGATCAAGAACGCATATTAAATGCAATAGCCGACTCACTTGAGCCGGCTATTATGCGATAACGAAATAGATTAAAGGCCAAACCAATAGAAGAATGTACGCAGCCACCGCATCCGAATACCCTCCTTTTTTTGATATGCCTAGAGGATAACGGTGCGGTGCGGATTTCTCTATTCGTATTTGGCTGCATCTTTTCTTTGGTTTTTGTTAGGATGGAGGGATGCTTGATTTTCACCGTTGCCATCAAATACATTTTTATGATCCTGTGCTGCGTTTACACCATTCACAGGCTTCTGAATGAGCATCCACCGAGCAAACTTTCTCAAATCCTCTCCTTATCTATCTTTACCATTACCGGAGCAGCCCTTATATGTATACTTCGGAGTATTGCTCCGGCTGTAAGCCTTATCGTGCTGGCTGCTGTTACGGTCGTTTATTTTCAGCATTACTTCCCCGCAAAGGCAAATACTATACTTGTCGCGGTAATTAGCAGTTTTGCGTTCTCTTATATCAGCTTTTTCATAGGCGTAGCCGTTCTTGCAATCATGCAGGAAGTGTTCCCTGCACTCAGAACCATTCCACCCTTGATACAAGCTGGTCTGATTGGCGTAGCACAGTTGCTTTTAGCTTTCCTGTTTTTCAAAATACGACGTTTTTCACACGGACTGCCCTTTCTCACGGACTCAAAATATGGAGACATTGGCGTATATCTCAGCGTATCCATCCTTTTGATGGCATCGTTTCTGGGGATGGGGCCTGAAATAAATCAGATCTCCGTTATGATCATGTTCTCCGTTTTTCTTTTTGGCCTGCTGCTTTTATTTTGGTATAAAAGCCGTATTACGCAGGACTACCATGCACGCCTAAATTGCCGCGAAATGGATGAGATGAAGAAAGAGGTTGATACTCTCCGCAAGGAGAATGAGATATTATCTGCCATAATACATAGGGACAATAAGCTCATTCCTGCATTAGATCTCTGTGTCAAGGAATTCCTTGTTTCCACCGCAAAAAATGATGATCTTGTGGGGCGCATGGAATGCGCAAAGGCAATGGTCGCACAAATCGATGCCCTTTCACAAGAAAGGGCAGGCGTTGTAAGGGGTTATGAAAACGACACGGGTCATCTGGCAAAAACAGGATCCCCTATCATTGATGCGGTGGTTTCCATTATGCGCTACCGGGCAAAGGAAAAGGGTATCACCATCGACGCCCGCGTTCCCTGTGATGTGCAGCAGCTTATTCCTGCCGGTGTTCCCGACCATGACATATCCACCATTTTGGCTGAATTAACCGAGAATGCCTTGCTTTCTGTTACAGGCAACGAGGGCAAACGGTGCGTCTTTATCGAAATGGGCGTGCATGAACATTCCTTGTTTGTCAGTGTCGGCGATAATGGGCCACCTTTTTTGCCGGAGATCCTTAAAACTCTCGGCTCACGGCGCAATACCTCCCGCAAGGATTCCGGAGGTAGCGGCATTGGGCTGATGACCGTGTGCAATCTTTGCAAAAAGCACCATGCGAGCTTCTACATTCGCGTTCTCCACGGCGACATTGACTATTCAAAAGTAATTACTGTCTTGTTTGATCGGCAAGGCTCTTTTTCGGTTGATGCAAGCAAAAATAAAAATGCTACCTATGCTGATGGATTTAATGTGATTTAGTTGTCAGCAACAGGCATCTTCAAACACACTTGTATGGTAAGGCTCATGCTAATGTTTACTAGGAAAGCTATCGGTACATTTCGTGCGGTAACAAAAGTGCTCAATTTTGCATATAAAGAGCTTCGATAAATCTCATGATCTTCCCTGCACGGTGTTGGTTAAATTTACCAGATATTGGATGGTGTTATGTGTCGGGCTTTTTTAGACTGTAAAACGCTGTTGCCATGTACAGCTTGAGCCCTTGCGGTGGGGCAAACGACCTGTGACGATGCGGGACGTAGTGGCTATGACCGCCTGCGCCGGACATTACGCGGTTCTTCACACGCAGGAGGTCACTGGTTCGAGTCCAGCAGTCTCCACCAAAGAACACCACCCTGCGGTGGTGTTCTTTTTTCTCCTGTGACGGGATCGTATATCACGCTTGACCTCGATGAAACCGGGTGATATGATGCTCGAGCACGAAATCGGTGGAGGATATTATATCACGGGAGGGCGTTTGCCATGACGGAGCTGCGTATCAACAGCGACATACGGCTGATCCCCTATTACCGAAACGACGGCGCGTCGCTGCCGTGGTATCAGGATCTGGACGTGTGCAAGCAGGTGGATGACCGGGACACGCCCTATGACCTGACGCTGCTGCACCAAATGTACGACTACCTGAGCACCCACGGCGAGTGCTACTACACCGAATACCGGGGCGTGCTGGTGGGGGACGTGTCGCTGCGCGACAACGGGGAGATCGCCATTGTTGTCTGCAAGGAGTACCAAAACCGGCATATCGGACGGCGCTGCGTTTTGGAGCTGCTGACGCTGGAAACGGAAGAATAACAGCAGGCGGTACGCTTGAAGCGTACCGCCTGTTTTGCTATATATGGCCCTCCGGGAGGGGCTGGTTGTGGACCATGACGCGGCCAAAGCAGGTAAGGCTGCGGCCGCTGCCCCGGTGGAACACCACGTCCATGTCGGCGCGGCGGCGGTTCAGGGAGAAAAGGTAGACCATGCCGAAGGGGTCGCGGAAATACTGCTTGCAGAGCATATCGCCGTCCACGCAGAAGATACCCACGTCGCCGTTCTGCAGCGGATCGTGGTTGACGTAGACCACCGAGCCGTCGGCGATGAGAGGGGACATGGAGTCGCCCTGGATGCGGACGGCCAGCTCCGCGCCGGGGGGCACATCACCGGTGACGGTGAGCAGGTCGTAATCCTCGCCGAACACCGGGGCGGCAAAGCCCGCGGCGGAGGGGGAGGTGTAGATGGGGATGGTGCGGGGGTCGGCGGCGGGGGCGGTCTGGCGGACCTGGTCGGTCATGACGGTGAGGGCGTCCAGCAGGGTGTGCACCGTCTGGCGGCCCGCCAGAGGCAGGGCGCGGTATTTGGTCAGCAGGCGGCGCTCCTCGTCGGTGTCCGGGCCGCTCTGGTAGAGATAGCTGCCCCGGTAGAGGTAGTTGGGGTCGGCCTCCAGAGCGTTGAACAAACGCAGGAGCACCTCCTCCTTGGGCGCGCTGACGCCGGTCTCGTAATTGCCCACGGCGGACACCGACACGCCCAACCGCTGGGCCAGCTCGCTGCGGCTCATGCCTAATTCCTCGCGCCGCCGGCGCATCTGCTCTCCAAAGGACACGGGCGCACCTCCTTACCGCTCGACAGAGTTCGACAGAATTCTCCTCTATACTAACCCATAAACTTGGTTTTGTCAATGTAGTATAACAAGAAACTTGTTATTTTATGCTTGACACAACAAGTTTCTTGTGATATATTAAGGCTGTTCACAAGAAACTTGGTTTCTAAACGCAGAAAAAGCCGCGCCCGAGGGCGCGGCGGGAAAGACGGGAGGTGCGGAGGGTGCGGTCAGTTGGTTTTGCCGTCGTCCAGCGGGTCGATGATGGTCACATCGTCGCCCAGCAGGTGGGTGTTGGGCCAGTGGCGGACGCCGGGAACGGTGATCGTGCCGGACCAGAGCTGGTACTCGATGGTCTCAGGCATCCAGACGTTGGCGTCCAGTGTGCCCCCGGTGAGGAGTACGGCGGGAGCCACGGGCTGATGGCCATCGCCGCTGAAGCCCCAGCCCTCGGTGATGGTGACGGCGCCGCCGCGGCACACCAGGTTGGTGCAGTCCATGAGCTGGCTGACCGTCAGCGTACCACCCGCGACGCAGGCATCGCCGGTGGTGAAGGCCATGTCCTCCACCGTCAGGCTGCCGGAGCGCACCACCAGGTTGGCGGTGCTGTCGGAGGCGCTGTTGGCGTTCAGGAACAGGCTGGGAACGGTGACATCCACGCCGTCGATGACCAGCGCGGGCCAGGCCTGCTGGCTGGCGCCGGACTCGATGTGCTGCGCCAGGGTCAGAGAGCCTGTGCCGGTGATGACCACGGTGTCGAAGCCGCCGAACATCCCGATCTGACCGCCGGTGCCGTTGTCCGCCCAGCAGTCTCCCTCCAACTCCAGCCACAGAACGCCGCCGGAAATGCTGCAAAAGCCGGGGATGAAGCTGTCCTTGGCCTGCACGTGGACGCAGTGGTACAGCTGGCCGTCCCAGCAGAAGCGGCCATAGTCGCCGGTCTCGGTGGCTTTGCCGCCGGTGAGGTCGGTCATATAAAGGCCCTCGCCGCCGTTGGCGGCCAGCTGGGTGTATTCGCCCTCGTGCCACAGGGGCAGGTAGTCCGGCGCGCCCCGGCCGGCATCGGCCGCCAGGGGCAGCTTGCTGTCGGTGGGGGCGATGGGCGACCAGTCGGCGTAATCGTAGTACAGGCGGCAAATCTCGGGGACATCCCCATCAGAGGGCGGGGTATCAGTCTTGCCGCAGGCGCACAGCAGCGATAGCGACAGGGTGAGCAGCAGGCAGAGAATTCGTTTCATAGTCGTCCTCCTTTTGATGCGCGGACGGGGTATCGGTATCATTATATAGGAAAAGACGGGGAAACGCAATAAAAACCGCCCTGCGAAGCAGGACGGTTTTTGGTGGGGGATGGTGGATTTACCCCTTCGGGGCATAAACTTCGACTCCACCTATCCCCCACAAGTAAAAACCGCCCTGCGAAGCAGGACGGTTTTTGGTGGGGGATGGTGGATTCGAACCACCGAAGGCATTGCCAGCAGATTTACAGTCTGTCCCCTTTGGCCACTCGGGAAATCCCCCAAATATATGGGTATTCAATTGGAGCTGGTGGACGGATTCGAACCCCCGACCTGCTGATTACAAATCAGCTGCTCTACCAGCTGAGCTACACCAGCATCTCACCAGCGAACCGTATTATAACAGAGGTTTCCCGGAATGTCAACAAGAAAGTTCACCGACCGTGGGAAATTTTATCGCTTTAAAGTTATATATTTTGACGAGAGGGAGAAAGAACATGACACTTGCTGAGCTATCCACGGAGTACGAGATCAGCGCGGGGCTGATCTCCGGGCGGCTGGCGGAGCTGCGGCTGGCCCTGCGGCAGGAGGGCGACGCGGAGGCGGCCTGCCGCCTGCGGCGGCGCATTGAGACGCTGCGGCCGCTGCTGACCCAGTGCCGAAAGCTGTCGCGGCTGACGGCCCACTACTACGACCCGGATTTCTGCCGCTATGACGAATACAGCCTATGACATCATGGACCGGGCCGGGCTGGAGCACTGGCTCAGAGAGACGGCGGGGGACAACAGCCAGCGGCGGGAGCGGCTGCGGCGCAACCTGCGGCGGGCCATGAAGCGGGAGCTGACGCCCCGGCAGCAGGAGATCATGGCGCTGTACTTCTTCGAGAACCGGTCCATGTCGGAGATCGCGGCGCTGCTGGGTGTCAACAAGTCCACCGTGTCCCGGTGTCTCCGCCGGGGGCAGGAGCGGCTGCGGCATTTTTTGGAGTACAGCCTGTGAGGAGCATGAAAAAAGCCTTGACAAGCGGCGGTCTGATAGAGATAATGCCGGTACGGGACTATTTATACGCAGGAGAGGAGCGGAGGCGCTTGTATACAAAGCTGATGCACAACAAGGGGCTGCGCCTGGTGGGCGGACTGCTGGGTTCGCTGCTGATGAGCGTGGCCATCAACGTATTCATCGTGCCCCAGGGGCTGTACGCCGGCGGCGCATACGGCCTGTGCCAGGTCATACGTACACTATTGCAGACAAAGCTCGGGGTGGAGGCCTCCTTCGACCTGGCGGGCGTGCTGTATTTCTTTGTGAACATCCCGCTGTTCCTGCTGGCGTTCCGGACACTGGGGCGGACATTCTGCCTGAAGGCGGCGGCCTGCACCGTGTCCAACTCCGTGTTTCTGGCGCTGATCCCCTCCCCCGCCGTGCCCATCATCCCCGACCCGCTGACAAGCTGCATGATAGGCGGCATTCTGGTGGGCTTTGCCGCCGGGCTGGTGCTGACCTGCGGCTGCTCCACCGGCGGGCTGGATATTTTGGGGCTGTATCTCAGCAAGAAGAACAATAAGTTCACCGTGGGGCGGTTCTGCATCTCCTTCAACGTGTGCCTGTACCTGCTGTGCTTTATCCTGTTCGACGCTACCACGGCCATCTACTCCGCCATCTACAACGTGCTGAGCAACCTGTTTCTGGACAGACTGCACCGGCAGAATGTGTCGGTCCAGCTGCTGATCTTCACCAAGTCCAAGGACCCGGCGCTGCCGAAATACATCATGGAACAGCTGGATCGGGGCGTGACATACTGGCAGGCCAAGGGCGCGTACACCGGCGACGACGTGCAGGTGCTGTGCGTGTGCCTGTCCAAGTACGAGATCGACACGCTGGAGCAGGTCATCCGGGACATCGACCCCAACGCATTTTTCGTGATGCAGGAGGGCGTCCGGGTGGTAGGCAACTTCAAGCGGCATTTGGGATAATAAAAAGAGAAGCGGCTGCGCCGCTTCTCTTTTTATTCTTTCTTCCCGGAGACGTTGGCCACGAACACACAGACCAGGATCAGCACCACGCCCAGCGCCTGCCAAAGGGAGAAGGTCTCCTTCAGCAGCACCACGCCGGCCAGCACCGACACCACGGTGGTCACGTTGGAGAACAGGGACGTTTCGGTGACGGTAAGGTGGCTGTTGGCGAAGTTCAGCAGGCCGTAGGCCACGCCGGAGGACAGGATGCCCAAATACACCACCGCCAGCCAAAAATCGCCGTTTTGGGCAGGCTGGAGGATGAGGGGGCTGGTCGGGCCGCCGGCCTGAAGCAGCGCCACGGGGACGAACACCACCATGCCCACCAGGAACATGACGTAGGTCATCTCGAAGGGGGTGAACTTCTTGGCGGCGCTGTGGCTGACGCCGTAGTACACCGTGTCGCTGAGCATGGTCAGCAGCAGGAACAGCAGGCCCAGGGCGGAGATCATCACCGCGCCGCCGGCGGAGATCAGCGCCACGCCGCCCACCGCGCCCAGGGCGCACAGCACCTGCTTCACCGTGACGCGCTCGTGGAGCACCAGCACGTCCATAAGGATGCAGCACACGGGCACGGCGGCGATGATGGTGCCGGCCACGGCGGAGGACGTGTAGAGGATGCCGTAATTCTCAAAGATGAAGTAGGCCACCGGCTGAACCAGTCCCAGCAGCACCAGACGGCCCACCGGCTTGTGATACAGGTTGAAGGCGAAGAGCTTTCTGCCCCGGAGCTTGCCCGCCAGGGCGTTGACGGCGATGACCAGCGTCATGGCCGCCACGGCCACCGTGAAGCGGAAGGCCAGCAGCACCGAGGGCTGGGCCACGGCCAGGGCCAGCTTGGAGAACATGAAGCTCATGCCGAAGATGACGGAGGCGACCAGCGCGGCCAGTAGACTGAGGATATGGATTTTTTCTTGTTTCATGGGACACCTCCAGCGTAAGTGGGATGTATGATACCACAAAATAGCGGAAATGGCAAGAACACGCCGCCCGGGGGGTCGGGCGGCGCGCTCTTGAAGGGGAAGGGGGAAAAACAAAGGGGATTCCAATTTGTGAGATCGGATTTAACGGAGAAACGGGGGATGCTTACTTGGCCAGACGGCTGACAACACCCACCACCACCAGCAGCGCAGCCAGCGCAGCCAATACCAGGTTCAGTGCCATTTCCAGCGCCTCCTTTCTTGTCAGTTCCTTAACTTGACTATACTGTACCACGATGCCGCTCAAATGTAAAACGCATCATTTTCATCAACTTGATGAAAAAAAGTTTGCAGTTGCCGGGGAGGGGTGGTAGAATGTAGGCACAAAGGGGGAATGGGCCATGAGCGTGACCAAATATCAGATATTCCTGAAAACGGTGGAAAAGGGCAGCTTTACGGCGGCGGCCCGGGAGATGAACTTCACCCAGTCCGGCGTGAGCCACGCCATCTCCTCGCTGGAGGAGGAGCTGGGGGTGACGCTGCTGGTGCGCAGCCACGGCGGCGTGACACCCACGGCGGACGGACGGGCGCTGACGCCGTACTTTGAGGAGGTGTGCGCCCTGCAGCACCGGCTGGAGCAGCACGCGGCGGATCTGCGGGGGCTGGAGACGGGCCTTGTGCGGGTGGCCACGTTCACCAGCGTGTCGGAAAAGTGGCTTCCGGGGATGCTGAAAACGTTTCAGGAGCAGTACCCGCGCATCGAGTTTGAGCTGCTGCCCTCCAACTTCAACAACGAGATCTCCGACTGGATCCTGCGGGGCAAGGCGGACTGCGGGTTCATCTCCCTGCCCACCCCGGCGGAGAAGTATCTGGACTGCTGGCTTCTGCAGCGCGACCAGTGGAAGGTCATCATGCCCTGCGATCACCCTATGGCGGGGCGGCAGCCCTTCCCGCCGGAGGCGCTGGCCCAGTACCCCATGATACTGCTGGACGAGGGAGACGACTACGAGATACAGGCCATCTTCGACCACTACCACATCCAGCCGCAGATCCAGTACACCGTGCAGCAGGACCAGACGATCCTGGCCATGGTGTCCAGCGGCCTGGGCATCAGCATCATGGAGGAGCTGATGCTGCACCGGTGCGCCTACCCGCTGGCTTCCAGCACGCTGCCCAGGGTGTTCCACCGGGACATCGGCATCTGCGTGAAGGACAAAAGCGCGCTGTCCCACTCCACACAGGTGTTCATCGACCACGTGCGGCGGTGGGTGCTGTGGAACTTCCCGGAGGGCTGGAACGCACCCCGGCCGCAGGAGCGATAACGGAATACGCAACGAAACGCCGCTTCCCGCCGTCAGTATAGGCAGGAGCGGCGTTTTGCCGCGGAAAGGGGATATACATCATGAAAAGGATGATCACATTGCTTTTGGCGCTGGTGCTGGCGCTGAGCCTGGCTGCCTGCGGCCAGAAGGAGGACAACATCGGCGGGGATACGGCCGGCGATCAGTCCGTGGACCTGCGGGCGGCATACGAGGCGGGCATCAAGCAGGTGCAGGAGGAGCTGGGCGACAACGCGCCGGTGCTGCTGGAGGAGACCGCCGTGGAGCTGCTGAACAGCTACTACCCCGGCCTGGAGAACGCCAAGCTGAAGCAGGGCGTGTTCTTCATCTCCCCCACCGCCACCTCCTGCGAGGTGTCCATGGTGGAGGCGGAAAGCGCCGCCGACGCGGAGCTCGTGCGCCAGAGCTTCCAGGCACGGGTGGACAGCATGGCCAACGACACCATGTACCCCGACGAGGCCGCCATGTGGAAGAACTGCGCCACCGTTACCGTCAACGGCAATTATGTGGTGCTGGAGGTGCTGCCGGAGGGCTGCACCGTACCGGACGCATTTCTGGCGAAATTCTAAAGAGCGTAGGTGGATTTTCTCCTTTCTCTGTGCTATGATGGTCTGACCGACAGACAGAGAAGGGAGACCCATCCATGGACGACGCCCAGATCATAGAGATCTTTTTCCGCCGCGACCCGGCGGCCATCGACGCCGTGCAGCAGCGCTACGGCAAGCGGTGTCTGGCCGCGGCGTGCCATATCCTGCCCGACAGCCGGGACGCGGAGGAGTGTGTCAGTGACGTGTGGCTGCGGCTGTGGAACGCCATTCCGCCGGAGCGGCCGCGGTCGCTGGCGGCGTATATCGCCACCGTCACCCGGCGCGTGGCGCTGGACAAGTGCGACTATAACAAGGCGGCCCAGCGGCGCAGCGACCTGACGCTGGCCTTCGACGAGCTGGAGGGCTGCCTGTCCGGGCCGGACGAGGCCCAGGCCGCCGTGGAGCGGCAGGACTTCGGCCGGGTGCTGAACGACTTTCTGCGCACCCTGACCCGGCAGAGCCGGACGTTCTTCGTCCGGCGGTACTGGTACGGCGAGAGCATCCGCGAGATCGCCGAGAGCTGCGGCGCGGGGGAGGAAAGGATCAAGTCCTCCCTGTTCCGCACCCGGCAGCGGCTGCGGAAAACTTTGGAAAAGGAGGGGATGCTGTGAACGAGAAGCGGTTCAAGCGGTGGATGGACGCCATCGACGATGAATTCTTAGCGGAAGCACAGCGTCCCCTGCCCCGGGCCTCCGCCGGACGGCGCTGGGGCGCGCTGGCGGCCTGCCTGTGTGCGGCGGCGCTGGCCCTGGCCCTGTGGCAGCCGTGGAGCGGAAGCACCGCCGCCGAAGACGCGGCGGACGACAACGGCGGCGTGGCCTTCTCCGCCCTCTGCGCCGCACCCCAGGCAGAGCAGCTGAGCGCCTCGCTGGCGCTGCCGGAAAACGCGGCACTGCTGACGGACTACGACCTGCGGCGGGACGAGAGCGGCGCTGTCACCGCCGCGTCCTGCACGGTGGAGATAGACGGCCTGGATTACAGCTACGGCGCGGTCTACACCACCTCTCCCCTGCCCGCCCCGGACGGCTCGCTGCCCTCCGCCAGCTGGCAGATGGGCGGCCTGACGCTGCTGGTGTACGACGACGGCGCGGTGGGCTGGTACAGCGAGAGCAGCGGCATCCAGTGGTACTGCGCCGCCGATGACAAAGGTGAAACGCTGGTAACGGCCTTTGCCATGATCAGCGCCCAGGCCTACGACGTGCCCACCGCGCCGGAGGGCGCAGCGGTGCTGGGCTACGACCTGTTGGAGCTGGAGGGCGAGACGGTGACGGAGGTGACGTTCGCCGCAGACGGGCAGACCTGGCGCTACCGCATGACACCCACGATGGACGTGACGGAGCGCATCCCCGACATCTCCGGGTGCACCGGCGGCCAGCAGACGGCGGAGGGGCAGGTGCGCTGGTGCGCCGCGTCCCTGCGCTGGGACGAGGGCGGCACAGGCTGCGTCATCTGGAAGGACGTCGCGCCGGGACTGGCGTACAGCCTGACGGTGGACGGCGGTGCGTCGGAGGCCCTGCTGAACGACATGGCGGCCCGGGTGTTCCAGCCCGCCCAGGGAGAAGAATAAGCAAGAGCAGACGCGAAAGCGCCGCCCTTTTGGGCGGCGCTTTTCTGTTCTCTCTTACCACCCCGGCGTGCCGCGGAGGTACATATAGTAGGGCTGGGCATAGTCATTACGGATGTCCTCCGGCCAGCTCAGGGGCCGGAGCAGCTCGTACATCACGCCCTGGGTCAGGGTGTCCAGATCCTTGCCGTCGCTGCGGAAGGAAAAGCTGTAATACGTCTCACCGTACCGGCAGAGGTTGGTACGCAGGTCTGCTGCCAGTGTAACGGTGCTGCCGTCGGCGCAGAACAGGATGATCTGGGCGTGGGGATCGAAGCCCTCCGGCTCGCCGGCCAGCAGCTTGGGGTGACGGAAGCGCCGGGCCAGCTCCCGGACGCTGTCCTGATCGGTGATGGCCACATGATAGCGCTGATAGCTCGGCGCGTCGCCCAGCCACACCACCGCCGAGACCACGTCGTCAGGGGAGATGGTCAGCTGCTCCGCCGTGATGGTCTCCGTGTCCTCCGGGGACGGCGGAGCGGCAGGGCGATCCCAGCCGCCGAACAGATCGGGGAAGCTCTCCCGGTAGTAGGGCGGCCAGTTGTCCGCGTCCAGCAGCCACTGCATCAGGTCCTGCGTGTCGGCGGCGCGGTCCTGGCCTTCCTCGCGGAGGGCAAAGCTGTAGTACACGTTGTTCAGCCGGTAGATATTGGCGCTGAGGTCCACCTCCATGGGCGTGACCAGTCCGCCGGCATACACGAAGCAGAACCGGACGGCCTCAAAGGTCTCGGGGACATCGGCGCGCTTCGCCGCGCTCTGGAACAGGGCGGAGACCTCCCGGATGGCCGTCTGGTCGGTAAGGGTGAACGGGAAGCCTGTGCCCACCTGGAGCTCCAGACACTGGAGCTGCTCCCGGTCCTGAAGGACGGTACACACCACGGCGTCGGGCTGCTCGGCGGCGGTGGGGGCGCGGCCCTCGTCATCCTGCCCGAGCATGTCGGTGTCAGTCTGGGCAGTATCGTCCGGCAGGTCGGTGCGGGCCGGGGTGTCGGCCTTTCCGCAGGCGGTGAGCAGCAGCAAGAGCGCCGCCAGCAGCGGCAGCAGCCGTCTCTTCTTCATAGGGGGACACTCCTTTCTCACGGTATGGGCTCAGTATACCGGAACGGGTCGTAAAATGGGTTACAGCCGGGCAACGAATGTGTTACAAAACGGAAAAAGGAACGGCCGCCTGCGGCCGTTCCTTTTCTGCCATACGCTTATTCTCTCCGCAGGGCCTCGATGGGGTTCAGCTTGGAGGCCTTCATGGCGGGGACAAGGCCGAACACCACGCCGATGATCGTAGAGAAGGCCACGGCGATGATGCAGGCCGGCACGCTGATGGCCACCGGCGTGCCCATGATGTGGGACAGCATCTCCGCCAGACCGATGCCTGTGGCCACGCCCAGGATACCTCCCATGCTGGTCAGCACGGCGGCCTCCGTCAGGAACTGCCACAGGATGCGGCTCTGCTGCGCGCCGATGGCGATCTTCAGGCCGATCTCGCGGGTGCGCTCCGTCACGGACACCAGCATGATGTTCATGACGCCGATGCCGCCCACCACCAGGGAGATGGCGGCGATCCAGATGAGCTGCTTGTTGGTGGCCTCGGACAGGCTCTGCAGGTCGCTGGCCTGCTGGAGCAGGTCCTTGGACTTGTACTTGTACTTATCCGTGGAGATCACGTTCTCGTTCAGGTACTTGGCCACGTTGTCGCCGGCCTTGGTCATGTCGTTGGTGGATGTGGCGCGGATGGCCACGGACTGGGGTTCATCGTAGCGGTAGGCCACGGACCAGGTCACATCCGGGATAAACATCGTGCCGGAGGTGTTGCCAGAGTACATCCAATAGTCCTGATAGCTGTTGATGACCGGCTCGGCGGCGGAGCGGGGGGATACCACGCCCACCACCGTGTAGGGCATACCCTGGATCTCCACCGTGCCGCCGATGGGGTTGCGGCCCTCGAACAGGGACCGGGCGGTCTTGGCGTCCAGCAGCGCCACGCAGCGGCGGTTTTCAAAGTCGGCGGCGGTAAAGGCGCGGCCATAGTTCACCGCGTAGTCCACGGCGGACAGATAGTTCTCGTCCACGCCGTACAGTGAGCCGCTGAAGGAGGTGTTCCCCACGTAGACGCCCTCGCTCCACGAGCGCTGGTAAAACAGGGACACGGTGTCCACACAGTCCAGCTTCTCCATCTCGGAGCGCATATCGCGGGTGATGGGCTGGATGCCGTCGGGCAGGGCGGCGTAGCTCAGGTCGGCCTCGTAATTGTCCTGCATAAGCTGCACGCGCACCACGTTGTTGCCCGCGCCGATCAGGTTCTGCTTGATCTGCTCATTCGTGCCCTGAATGGTGGACACGATGGTGATGATGGCGGCGATGCCGATGATGATGCCCAGCATGGTCAGAAAAGAGCGGAGCTTGTGACTCCATACGCCCTGAAAGGCGAGATTTATATTTTCACCCATTGTCCCGCCTCCTTACATTCCGCTATACAGCTGATCCGCAGTGGCTTCCTTGGTATGTGCGCCCTCCACCACGTCGCGGCCATAGGGGAAGGCCACGTAATCCTCCAGCGTCAATCCGCCCCGGATCTGGGTGTAGCTGCCCCACAGGTCGCGGCCCGTCTGCACCCAGCGCTTCTCCAGCTTATCGTTCTCGTCCCGCACCATAACGTAGCTCTTGCCGTTCTCGGAGCGGAGTAAGAAGCTCTGTAAGTACATGCTGTTGGCGGCATCGGCCTTCGCCGACTTCTGATACTGCATCTCCACGTAGTCGTTGGGCTGGAGATTGGCGTCCTCGCTGACGAACACCTGGAACGGGTAGTAGGACACGTTGCTGTTGCCATCGCCCCAGTTGCTGCCGTTCTGCGTGGGATAGCTGTCGATGGACACGATCTTGCCCTCGCAGCTCACGCCGGTGCGCCAGCTGCTGATCTGCACGGTGTCACCGATCTTCACGCTGCCCAGGTCCATCTCGCTGAGCGTGCCGGTGACGTAGTAACCGCCGCCGCCGGACACCTCCACCACGGCCTCGTTGCTGTTATAGGCCTCCGTGGCGTTCCGAACCGCCTTCACCGTGCCGTCGAACTCGGCGTACACGTTGCCGTCGCCCAGCTCGCTCTGCTTCTTCTCCAGGTCCAGCTTGGCGACCTTCATGCTCGTCTCCAGCTGGTTGACCTCCTTATATTTCTCGCCGATGGCGATGTCCAGATCGTGCCAGCTCATGGCGCTGTCCACCAGCTCCTGCACCCGCTCCACCTTCTGCTCCAGCTTCTTGATAGTCTCGCTGTTATAGGTGTGGCCAGGGTCTTTATACTCCGGCAGATTCGTCACCAGCTGTACGTCCTGGGTGATCTCATAGGCGGTGGCGCTGACCTGCCGGTAGTTCTCCGTCACCCGGACGCCCCAGTTGGCCTGGATATAGCCGCCCACCTTGTCGCCGCTGCGCTGGACCAGCACGATGTTCGTCTCCAGCACCGGCGTCGTCTCGCTGACCCGCAGGCGTCCGCCAAAGCCGCTGAGCAGATGCTCCCCCGTCAGCTCGGAGGTGCTGGGCCAGGCGTAGTAGTAGACCTTGTACTCCTGGCCGTTCTTATCCTTCAGCGTCTTGGTGTCCAGCAGCTGCTCCGTCACCGGATCGTTGGAGTTGTAGCCCGTCTGCTGGTCATACTTGGCCTTCTCCTCCTCCAGCTGCTTTTTCAGCTTATCCAGCTCCGGCTCCAGCTCCTCCTTCCGCTTGGCCTTCTGCAGCAGCTTCAGGTCGTCCTTGGCCTCCTGCAGCTGGCCCGCCTGGCGGTCGTACTGGATCCTGGCCCGCTCCACCTCCGTCTCAGACAGGGTGGTGTCGTAGCTTATCAGCTTCATGCCCTTTTTCACCTGCTCCCCCTCGGTAACGTAGACCTTGCTCACCGTTTGGGTAGAGGAAAGGTATATCTTCTGCAGATTATCCGTGGTCACAGTGCCGCTGGTGTTGGACGTGTCGCCCCAGTAGTCGGTCATGGAAAAATCGCTGACGGCGTACACGCTCACGTCGCCCCGCTGGGCGTTGCGGGCGATGGTCAGCCCGCCCCACACCGCGCCGCAGACGGCCACGGCCACGGCGGCGATGATAATGGTCTTTTTCAGCTTTTTATTCATACTGGTCACCTCCCGACAGAACACCGTCGCGGATGGTCATGATGGTGTGTGCGTGGTGGGCAATATTGTGGTCGTGGGTGATCATGATGATGGTCGAGCCCTTGTCGTGGAGCTGCTGGAACAGCTCCATCACCTGTGCGCCGCTGGCGCTGTCCAGCGCGCCGGTAGGCTCGTCGGCCAGCAGCAGCTTAGGATCGCCCACGATGGCCCGGGCGATGGCCACACGCTGGCACTGGCCGCCGGACAGCTGATCGGGCCGGTGATCCACCCGGTCGCTGAGCCCCACGGTGTCCAGGGCCGCCCGGGCGCGCTCCAGCCGCTCCGCCTTCTTCACGCCGCCGTACAGCAGCGGCAGCGCCACGTTGTCCAGCGCCGTCAGCTTGGGCAGCAGGTTGAAGGACTGGAACACGAAGCCCAGCTCCTTGTTCCGCACCTCCGCCAGCTGCTTGTTGGTGCATTGGGTGATGTCCCGCCCGCCCAGCAGATAGCTGCCGCTGGTGGGCACGTCCAGACACCCGATCAGGTTCATCAGCGTGGTCTTTCCGCTGCCGGAAGGACCCATGATGGCCAGGTACTCCCCCTCCTCCACATCCAGATTGATGTTCTTCAGGATGTGGTTCACGGATTTGCCCATGGGGTAGTCCTTGCAGATGTCACGCATTTCAAGGATCATAGTCAGCCCTCCATCGGCGGGGCAATCACCGGCGCGGTGGACTCCGCCATACCGCCATACTCCACGTTCGTCGTGCCCTCCGTCTCACCGCCGATAGCAGAGGAAGTGCCCTCATCCGTGGGGACGTCCGCCGAGCCGCCGTCCACACCGCCGTTCGTGCCGCCGTCCACACCGCCGTTCGTGCCGGGATCAAAGGTGGCGTCGTCATAGGTCACGCAGGTCATACCGGCCTTCAGGCTCTCGTCGGGGAAGGCGATGTAGTCCTCCGCCGTCAGGCCGTCCAGCACGGGATATGTATCCGTGTCGGCGTTGTACTCGCCCAGCTTCAGGTCGCGCTTTTCCAGCTTGCCCTTGCTGCTCTGCGCCCACACCCAGGGTTTGCCGTCCGGGTCATTGATGAAGTAGGACGGCAGGTTGATGGCGCTGGCGTCCTGCTCCGCGTCCTGGCCGTAGTCCGGCTCGATATAGACGTGCTGCCCCAGCAGCAGGCCGTCGCTGGTGTCCAGCGCCACATAGAACGGGTACTTGCTGGACAGGCTGGTGTCGCTGTCATAATAGCTCTGCTGCTTGGCGGGGTTGTTCCAGTCCACCGTCTCGATGCTGCCCTTCCACGTCTGGTCGCTGACGCGGGAACGAATGATGACATCCGTCCCCTCCCGCAGGGCCGAGGCGTTGTTCTCGTTGACGTAGCCCTTGACCCGGAAGCCGCCGGTCTCCACGATGGTCATGAAGGGCAGGGCGTTGCCGTTGTTGTCCGTGCCGCCGCTTTCGTTGATGGCCTGCACCTCGCCGTCCACCTCGGACTTAACGGCGGCGTTCTTCAGGTTGCTCTGCACCTTCTCGATCTCCTTCTTCTTGGAGGAGATATTGCTCTTGAAGGTCAGGATGTCCACGTTGGCCTCGCGGATCTGGAGGGTATACTCCCGGCGGGCATTGTCGTCGGAGGTCTGATCGCGCTGCTTTTCCAGATCCTCCTTCTCGCTCTCCCGGTTCTCCAGCTTGTTCTGCTGCTGCTCCAGCTCCAGCTGGGCCTGCTCCAGATTCCGCTGGAGTTCGCTCAGATCGTAGACGAACAGCACGTCGCCCACCTTCACCGCGTCGCCCACCTTCACCTTGATGGTGTCCACGCTCAGGGAGTCGTCCTTCTTGATCTTCGTCTCACCCAGGGGGCTGACGATGCCGGCAAAGCGGTCCGCCAGGCCCACAGAGCCCAGCCCGCAGATCATGGATACCGACTGGACCGAGGCCTCGCCCTCCGCCTGGCTGCACCCGGGCAGCAGACCCAGAAGCATCACCAGTGCCAGCAAAAATGCAGCTTTTTTCATGTCTTTTCTCCTTTTTCGCCATTTCTCACCGCGCCTGTTCCGGGGGTGCGCGGTCATGTGCTTGCCTATATAGACGGCGCGGCGAGGAAAAACGTTCCGTATCCTTGCCAAAAATCGCCGCCTTATCTCTCTTATCATAGCATGACAAGCGCCGTCTATTCGTGAACAAATTGTGAACGAGAGCTTAAGGACTGCCTAAAAAAAGGAGACAATCCGGTGACAAAAGCGGCGCAAAACGGCGCAGAATATTGACAGCACCGCGCCCCGCGTTTTATTATTAGGTATCTGTAGCTTCTCCGGGAGGTGGATACCCATGGCAGAGAGCAGCATCGTGCGCTCCGTGGCCAAGGCGATGGAGCTTTTGCAGCGGCTGAGCGACAGCGCCCAGCCCCTGACGCTGACGGAGCTGGCCCGTCAGGCTGGCCTGCCCAAGACCACGGCCTTCGGCCTTTTGAACACACTGCGGCAGTACGACGCCGTGACCCAGACGGCGGACGGACGCTACGCCCTGGGCCTGCGGCTGTTCGAGTTCGGCTGCCGCGTCAGCCGCGGCTGGGAGATCACGGGTGCGGCCCGGCCGTTCCTGGAGCATCTGGCCGCCCAGACCCAGTCCTCGGCGGTGCTGTCCGTCCACGAGGGCGGCCACATCATCACCATCGACCAGGTGGAGAGCGCCAGCGCCCTGCGGGTGGTGTCTGACGTGGGCGGGCGGCTGCCCGTGTACTGCACGTCCCAGGGCAAGGTCTTTCTGGCCTCCATGTCCCGCTCCCAGGTGCTGGCCCTGCTGGGCCGCCAGCCGCTGACGGCCTGGACGCCCCACACCATCACCGACCCGGAAGCGCTGCTGGCCGCGCTGGAGCAGGTGCGGCAGCAGGGCTACGCCGTTGAGGACGGCGAATACCGCATCGGCCTGCGCTCCATCTCCGCGCCGGTACATAGCGTGGACGGCGCGGTGCGCTGCGCCGTGGGCGTGGTGGGGATGTTCCGCAGCACCCGGTCCGACGAATTCCGCCAGGCGGTGCGCCAGGTGGTGTCCGCCGGCGAGATGCTGTCCGCCGCCCTGGGTTATCAGAAAAAGAGGTGTGAGCCATGAACAAGAAACGCATACGGCAAATGGACCTGGCCCTGCGCCGCCGACTGGCGGACCGCAGCGCCGCCGACTGGCTGGCCGGCCGGGAGCAGCTGCTGGCCCGGCCGGAGGGGGACAGCTATATGCACCGGTTCGCGCCGCTGTTCAACGGCACACGGCTGCGCTGCGCCGACGTGCTGGAGCTGTGCCGTCCTGAGCTTTCTCTGCTCTGCCCCAGCGACCCGGCAGAGGGCTGGCTGGCCTATACCTACGACTTCGCCCGGCGTCTCCTGTACCCGGAGCGGGAGCAGGACGAGCCCTGCGCCCCCGGCGCTGTGTTCTTCCTGTCCGTGCTGCAGGTGCTGTTCGCCGCCGAGGGGGAGCTGCTGCCCCACGACCCGGCCTATACCTTTGCTTTTCTCACGGAGGAGGAGCTGGCGGACAGCGCCTGCGCCCCGTCCTATGCCAAGCTCCTGCGCCAGTGGAGGCGGGAGTACATCTACGAGCTGATGCGCCTGGGGCTGGAGGTGACGCCCTTCCGCACACTGGAGCATATCGCCGGGGTACACCATGTGGCCCTGACGGCGGCCCGCGCCCTGCACCGCAGCGGCACGGCGGTGGACCTGGCACTGGTGTCCGGCGCTGCCGCCGGCCACGACATCGGAAAATTCGGCTGCAGGCCCGGCGAGCGGGTGCCCTACCTGCACTACTACTACACCGACCTGTGGTTCCGGCGCCGCCGCATGACGGACATCGGCCACATCGCCGCCAACCACTCCGTATGGGACTTAGAGCCGGACTACCTGTCCGTGGAGGCGCTGCTGCTGATTTACGCCGACTTCCGGGTGAAGCAGCTCCACGACGACCAGGGCCGGGAGATCACCCGCATCTCGTCCCTGGACGAATCGTTTCAGGTGATCCTGTCCAAGCTGGACGACGTGGACGGTGAGAAGAAGAAGCGCTACACCCGGGTCTACGCCCGGCTGCAGGACTTTGAGCGCTACATGACCGACCGGGGCGTGGACGTGACGCTCCGCGGCGGTGACACCGCCCCCCTGCCGGAAAAGCACGCCGCGCTGATGACCGACGACGAGGCGCTCCACGCTCTGACCATGCGCTGCGTATCCCACAACATGGAGCTGATGGCCCGGCTCACCGGCCAGCGGAGCTTCGCCCGGCTGCTGGAGCTGGCCCGGGGCGAGACGAACTGGCGGCGTCTGCGCGCCTACCTCAGCGTATTCGAGAGCTACTCCCTCTACCTGCACATCCCCCAGAAGCTGCTGACGCTGACGTTCCTCTACGAGCTGCTGATGCATCGCGAGGGTGACATACGCCGTCAGGCGGCGGCGCTGCTGGGCGAGATCATCGCCGGCTTCCATGCCGGCTACGCCAAGGAGCGCCCCCAGGGCAGCCGTCCCGACCCCCGCTCCACCACCGATGTAGAGCAGTGGAGGCTGTATCTGGACAAGATGCTCTATCCCGACCACAAGCTGATGCCCCAGCACCGCCGCTGGATCAGCTACGCCCTGAAATTCGCCGTAAGCTCTCTCCTGAGCCACGCCCCCGGGCGGGAGGAGCACTTCCTCGCCCCGGTGTTCGCCTACTACCGCCGTCCGGAGGAGACGGAGGACGGCGTGGCCTTCCAGCTGCTGGACACGGCGGCGGCCTTGCCGGACGCCGCCCTCTCCCCCGTCCACGCCCGGGAGCTGTGCGATTTCGCGGTGTTCATGTGCCGCCGGGAGGATCTGACGGTGCGGCTGGCCGCCGTGCTGCTGCTGGACCGGCTGCACCGGCTGTACCCGTCGCTGCCCGGACCGATGAAGGCCATCGCCGCCGTCCGCTGCGATGACAGCGCCACCCTGCGCTGGCTGCGGGACGACCTGCTGTCCGGCGGCGGGCCGCTGCTGCTGCCGGAGGACGTGGTGTCCGAGATCTTTCTGGACAATCTTAAGACCGCTACCCCCTGGATCACCAAGCAGGCCAACCTGCGCCTGCTCACCGACTTTGCCCGCAGCGGGAAAAGCCCGGCGCTGCACATCGCCACCCACCTGTCCAACCTCATTAAGGTCAGCGACCGGGTGACGGTGCGCCACAGCGCCGGCAGCGCCCTGCTGGAGCTTGCCCCCCGGCTCACCGCCGACCAGCGCAACGAGGTGGCGGTGGAGCTGTGCCGCGGCCTGGAGCTGGGCCAGCAGGAGTTCACCAAGTATATCCCCGACTACCTGGGACGCTTCGCCCTGTGGCTGCCGCCGGCGGAGCTGAACGAGGTGCTGGACGACCTCCATGTGAATCTCAGCTCGTCGGACAGCCGCGTCACCGCCTCCGTGCTGGACACGGTGGGCGTCATCTACGAGGAGTACGACGTCTACCGCGCCCGTTTCCCGGAGACGGACGAGGCCTACCGCCGCCGCCGTGAGCGGCTGCTGGGTATGCTGATGCGCGGCCTGTGCGGCATTGATGACGCCACCCGGCAGGAGGCCATGTTCGTGCTGGGCCGCCATGTGTTCGGCTCGCAGGAGCTGAGCCGCCACGAGAAGCGCCGCGCCTTCCTGCTGACGGAGCGAAAGCTGCTGGCCGCCCATTACGAGACCCCCGACCGGGAGCTGACGTTCTACTACCGGGCCTTCATGCTGGGCAAGCTGTACCGCTTCATCACCGAGGAGCGGCTGTTCCACGGCGGGTTCGACTTCGGCCCGCCCCGGCCCGTGGCCTTCTTCCCCGGTACGTTCGACCCCTTCACTCTGTCCCACAAGGGCATCGTCCGGGCCATCCGCGACCTGGGCTTTGAGGTGCTGCTGGCCATCGACGAATTCTCCTGGTCCAAGCGCACCCAGCCCTACCGCGTCCGCCGCCGCATCGTGTCCATGTCCGTGGCGGACGAGTTCCACGTCCACATCTTCCCCGAGGACTTCCCGGTGAATATCGCCAACCCGGAGAACCTGCGCCAGCTGCGCCAGTCCTTCCCGGGCCGCGGCGTGTCCATCGTGGTGGGCAGCGACGTGGTGGCCCACGCCTCGTCCTATCAGAAGATGCCCCAGCCGGACTCCATCCACACCTTCGACCACGTCATCTTCCGCCGCACCGAGCCGGACGCGGTGCAGGCCGACTACTCCTGCATCACCGGTCATGTGGTGGAGCTGACGCTGCCGCCCCAGCTGGAGGAGATCAGCTCCACCCGTATCCGTGAGGCGGTGGATGCCAACCGGGACGTTTCCAACCTCATCGACCCCACGGTGCAGGAGTTCATCTACCGTCAGGGTCTGTATCTCCGCGAGCCTCAGGACAAGCCCGTCCTTCGGACGGAGGACCTGTCCTTCCTCCCCGCCGACATCCGGGAGATGGCCGCCTTCCTGCGCACCATGCTGCCCCGCGCCACGGCGGAGAGCCTGACGGAGCTTCTGCAGCGCTGCGGCGACGACGTGATGGTCTGCCGCGACGCCGACGGCACGGTGCTGGGCGCGGCGTCCTACCGCTGTTTGGACAGCCAGCATCTGTTCGCCCGGCTGGGCGACCCCGCCCTGTCGGCGCTGGTGCGGCAGAACGCCGGCGGCCGGGCGCTGCTCCTCAGCGGTCTGTTCGTCCCCCGGGGCGAACGGCAGAACGACCTGTGCCAGCTGCTGGTAACGGAGGTGCTGACGTTGGCCCTGAGCCGGGAGTACACCTACGGCCTGTACTGCCCTCTGGAGGGCGCGGCCTCCGGCTACGGCCGCCAGATCCTGCTTCTCCAGGGCTTCCTGCCCATCGCCGAGGGCAGCGACACGCTGGCGGTGGATATGCGCTGTCCCATCGTCCTCAGCCGCAACGTGGACACCGCCATCAAAGCGCCCTTCAGCACCTCCCCCCGTGTGCTGGCCGCCATCGGCAATGCCCACCGTCGGCTGCAAGCGTCCCTGACCCGCCTCCAGCCCGGCTCGCTGGTGCTGAGCCTGTCGGCGGGGGTCATCTACCACCGCCTGCTCCAGCACATCACCGCCCGGAACGGCGTCCCCGCCGACCCGGTGACGCCCCGGGTGCTCGGCCCGGACATCTGCGTGCCCTACGGCAAGATCCTCCGGGGCGTGGCCGTGCCCAACACCGTCACCAAGACGCTGCGCACCGACAAGGTCTACGAGCCGGATCTCAGCGCCTACTCCATCGAGGCCTACCCGGACTACTCCCCCCTGCCCGATCAGGTACGCACCATCCACGCCTTTGACCGGCCCGTCATCTTAGTGGACGATATGCTCCACGACGGCAAGCGCATCCGGCGCATCGCGCCGCTGCTGGCGGAGACTCACACGCCCGTGGACATGGTGCTGGTGGGCTACCTCACCGGCATGGGCCGCGACCTGATGGAGCAGCTGGGCTACGAGGCCGACGCCATTTACTACCTGCCCAACCTGCGGCTCAGGTTCGTGGAGTCCACGCTGTATCCCTTCATCGGCGGCGACACCGTCCGCCGCAGCGAAGGTCTGCCCGGCGGATTGCAGCCGGCGGTGAACCGCATCCTGCCCTACGCCGCGCCGGAGTTCACCGGCATGGATCAGAAAACGGCGTGGGAGCTGAGCCTGTGCTGCCTGGAAAACGCCCGGGACATCCTGCTGGCGCTGGAGACGGAGTTCCGCGCCCTCTACGCCCGCAACCTGACGCTGAACCGGCTGGGCGAGGCGGTGATCCTGCCCCTGTGCCCCGACAAGGGCGGCTGCACCTACGACATCAGCCGCGCCGCCAGCAGCTGTCTGGAGGGCGACATCGAGGTGCTGAAGCGGATGCGCCCTGCGGACTGATAAAAGGAGTCATACCATGGAAATATTCAATACCGCGCCCCTGTCCCTGCCCCGGCTGCCGGACAAGGCCCGGGTCACGCTGCTGGCCCTGGGCGATGTGGGCAGCACCCTGCTCATGGGTCTGCGGCTGCTGGGCGGCGATGTGATCTCGTCTCTCGGCATCTGCGACGTGCGGGAAAACGTGGCCTCCCGCTGGGAGTTCGAGCTGGATCAGATCGCCCCGCCGGAGGGCGGCCCGCTGCCGGAGGCGGACGTCATCGCTCCGGAGCAGCTGTTCGACGGCGACGTGTTCCTGTTCTGCGCCTCCCGCATGATCCCCGATACCTCCGTGGTGCAGGGGGATGTACGCATGGCCCAGTACGCCCTGAACCGGGAGCTGGTGGGCCATTACGCCCGCTTGGCCCGGGAGAAGCAGTACCGCGGCCTGTTCGTGGTGGTCAGCGACCCGGTAGACCCCCTGTGCCGCTGGGCGCTGCGGGAGAGCAACAAAAACCAGCGCGGCGACTACGACGGGCTGGGCCTGTCCCCGGCGCAGATACGGGGCTTCGGCCTGGGCGTCATGCACGCCCGCGCCCTGTACTTCGCCCGCCGCGATCCCCGCTTCGCCTCCTATCTCACGGAGGGCCGGGCCTTCGGCCCTCACGGCGAGGACCTGGTGCTGGCCAACTCCCTGACCCATTACGACGACGCCCTGTCCCGTGAGCTGACGGAGCGGGTGGCCCACGCCAATCTGGAGATGCGTAAGCTGGGCTTCAAGCCCTACGTCGCCCCGGCTCTCAGCTCCGGCGCGCTGACGCTGCTGGCCCTGCTGCGCCGCCAGTGGCACTACGCCTCGCTGTACGACGGGCGGGTGTTCATGGGCTGCCGCAGCCGCCTGACCGACAACGGCCCGGAGACGGAGCACGTCCCCCTGCCGCCGGCGCTGGCGCAGCGTCTGGCGGACACACGCGCCAAGCTGGACGCCATCGAGTGAACCAACAAGGAGGCCCATTATGCTCACCGTACTGCTCCCTGAAAATGAATACAGCCCCGCCCTCCGCGCCCTGCTGTCGCCCCTGCTGCCTCCCGGCAGCGTGATCCTCGACCCGGACGGCGGGCTGGACGGCCTGCAAAACCGCCGCTTGCTCTTTGCCGTGGCGCTGGACGAGGGCGGCTGCAACCAGTCGTATTACCGTATGCTCTCCCGCCTGCGCCGCAGCGAAACGCTGCTTCGCGGCTGTGTGGCGGGCTGTGTCGTCACCGGCGTGGGCGAGTTCTACACCAAGGACGTGGCCCGTGACATGGTGTTCGCCGCCAACCAGGCAGGCTGCGCCTTCCTGGGCCGCCCGCTGGTGGAGGCCACCGGCTCGCTGCGTAACTTCCGCACCCAGGCGCTGGTGGGCGGCGTAGACGAGCAGACCGCCTTCCATGCCGCCGTCTCGGAGCTGCTGGGCCGCCTGACGGACTGGCAGAAGCCCGCGCCCATCCGCCGGATACTGGCCCTCCACGCCTCCCAGCGGGCCACGTCCAACACCCTGGCCCTGTGGGAGCTGGTCAGGGCGGCCCTGCCGGCGGACATGGAGGTGCAGGAGATCTGCCTGCGCAACGGCACTATGGCCGACTGCAACGGATGCAGCTACACCGCCTGTCTCCACTTCGGCGAGCAGGGCGGCTGCTTTTACGGCGGCCCGATGGTGGACGAGGTCTACCCCGCCATCCGCCGGTGCGACGCGCTGGTCATGCTGTGCGCCAACTACAACGACGCCCTGGCCGCCAACCTGACGGCCTGCATCAACCGTCTGACGGCTCTGTTCCGTCAGACCCGGATGTACGACAAGCGGCTGTTCGGCCTGGTGGTGTCCGGCTACTCCGGCGGCGACCTGCTGGCCCGCCAGCTCATCTCCGCCCTGAACATGAACAAGTCCTTCTTCCTGCCGCCCCGCTTCTGCCTGCTGGAGACGGCCAACGAGCGGGGCAGCCTGATAAAGCTCCCCGGCATCGATGACCGTGCCGCCGCCTTTGCCCGCCGTTTAGCGGAGGACTGGCCGACAACCCCGCCGCCCCATGTATAACCCCGCGCCCACAGACGCGAAATTTGACAAATTCCGTCCTCGCTGTTATACTTGCCGTAAGGACGCTGCGTAAAACGGCAGGCGGTCGGCCACACCACCCGAAAGGGGGTGAGGCCATGCGAATTACGTTACATATCGGGCCTTTTACGGTCACGATCATCGTAAAACGCAGAAACCGCCACCCTGGCCGGTGACGGTTTCTTCTTGAAATCTGTTATTAGCTATTAAGGGCTGACCGCTTGTCGCAGCGTCCCCTTGTCTATTATTATACCCATTCTCCGTCCTTTGTCAACCCCGCCGCTCCATGTATCCCCCGGCCATGTATATCCCCGCCCCCTGCCGGGGAAAATATCTCCATCCTGAATTTTGGAGGTATTCACCATGCAAGCCATCGTTCTGCAAAAAGCCTGTATCCAGTGCGGCCTGTGCGCCGGACTCTGCCCCGAGGTGTTCGCTTTGGACGCCGGCGAACCGGCCCGTGTGCTGGTCGATCCCATTCCCGACGCACACAAGATCGGCGTGCAGGAGGCGGCAGACAGCTGCCCCGTGGCCGCCATCGAGGTAAAAGCGTGAAATTCCTGTCGTTCCGGGCAAAATACCACTTTACAACCCGCGAATAGTGTGGTATCATCACAAAGTACGCGCTGTGCGTACATGACCCCTGCCTTAGCGTGCGGAGCGTTCCATCTCTCCCTCGTCTCAGGCTGCGGGCGTATTTCAAGAAAGGTGGAAACACAACCATGATGCTGAAAGACCAGAAGACCTCTATCATCGAGGCCAACCGTACCCACGAGACCGACACCGGCTCTCCCGAAGTCCAGGTCGCCATCCTCACCGAGCGCATCAACCAGCTGACCGCTCACCTGAAGGTGCATCCCCATGACTTCCACAGCCGCCGCGGTATGCAGATGATGATCGGTAAGCGCC
>ERZ857757.609-NODE-609-length-35086-cov-7.011732_pt1 | contig 35086 bp, 42 predicted proteins | sample MGYA00519764_ERZ857757 | MGnify/ENA primary metagenome ERZ857757 (study PRJEB31778, sample SAMEA3449359) | human gut metagenome | biome: human gut; feature: human-associated habitat; material: faeces | place: United Kingdom | collected 2010/2012 ...
AAAAGTTTTCGGATCGACCCCTTTTTCAAAAGGGGTCGCCGGGTTGCAGGGCGGGAGCCCTGCGAGAAGCATAGGGCAAAGGGCGGGGCATACAAAGAGATTGAAAAAGCACGATTGCGATGGGAATGCTGTTGACAAACCGATTTTCTTGCGGTATACTATACATTGTAGGAATGTATCTTGGAACGAGCAAAGCGAAAGGAAGGTTAAGTAGATGAAAAAGGGATGGAAAAGCGTATGGGCGATAGCTTTAGTATGCTGTCTGCTGATGCCTTCCTGGCCATTGGCGGCAGCGGCTGACACCGATGCAGTTGAGGGAAAGAAGGGGCTGGATTTCAGTGCCAACACATACATTGCCGGAAAGTTTCAGCAGCTTTTTGATCTGCTGGTTTATTCCGACACGCCGTATTTCACGGTTTTCGGCTCATCCAGTTGCGGAAACACGGCTTGTGTTTCCTGCGAGCTGACGGAGGTGAGCAAAAATCATCCGACGCTGAAGGAGCTTGGGGTAGAGCCAACCTTCAAGGCATACGGAAGCAGTGCGTTTGCCCGCTATGTATATGCTCTGATTTTTGAATTACAGTTATCCACAGTCAACATTTTCGGAAATGATACGGCGGGGCTTCAGCGCATAGGCAGGGCGGCGTCCAAAGGCACTGCCATCAGCGGGAGTTACGATGACCTGACGGTGGAAAATCTCCGTGCAATTTTCCAAAAGGGCGAGCCGGGAGATTTTATACAGACCCGTTCCTTAAGCGGAGGGAACCACGCCATGATCCTGCTGAAGGCGACCGAAGAGAGCGTTTTTGTGTTGCACAGCTTAGACTATCAGGCTTCGGACCTGGGGCTCAATCGGGTGGTGCTTTCCGAGATTTCCTATGAAACCATGGTAAGCAAATGGAACCAGGTTATTACACTGTTCCGGGCGGAGCAGGATGCCTATGAAGCGGCGTTGGGCAAGGGCGAGAATCTGCATCTTACCTGTACCTATACGGATGAGGGGCAGAACGCCTGCGTGGTTTGCGGAAAAGAGGTATCGCCCAAGGTCAGCTCCGAAGGAGCCGGAGTATACAAGGCAACCGGGAATGCGGTGACCTACAAGGGATACTACCGTTCCACGGGAACGGGAACCGGAAGCTATGCGGAGGACACCTATGCGGAGGCTATCGGTTCGGTGGTCAATTCGACCGGGGTGCGCTTTTATCTTCTGCGGAACGGAGAGTATATTTCCTCCGAAGATTTTACAGTAGACACAGCCCAGACGCCCAGTATCACGGCGGTCAGCTATCCGTCGGGAGATCTTGACCGGGGATTGCCCTTCAATCTGACCGGTACGGTCTACATTGCCGACGGCCTTGCGGAGGTGGCGGGGCTGATCCTTTCCGAAGACGGAGCGATTGTGCAGGAGAAGCGCATCAATGTTACCGATCGGTCGGTGTACATCGGAGATTGCGACATCAATTCCAACCTGAGATTTGCCAAGCTTCCGGTGGGCGCTTATACCTATATGCTGACTGCCAAGGGGAAAAACGGCAGAATGAGCAGTTTTACCAGCAATTTCAATATTGTGAATCCGAGCGAGAAGCCGACGCCCGACGCACCCTCTGCGCCTCAGCTTTCCTCCAAGAGTGATACGGCGGTGACGCTGGAGCAGAAGAGTGGGTACGAATATCGGGTGGGAAGCGGCAGGTGGCAGACCAGCCCGGTGTTTACGGGGCTTTCTCCGGCCACGACCTATGTGTTCTATCAGCGGATTGCCGCAACCGCTTCCTCCAATGCCAGTCCGGCCAGTGCGGGGCTGAGTGTAACGACTGAAAAATCCACGCCGCAGGCGGCGCCCCAGCCGGTTCTGAAATCGGTTTCCGACAGCACGGTGACTTTGCAGACGGTAGCCGGGTGCGAATACCGGATGAAGGGAGGGAGCTGGCAGAGCAGTCCGGAATTCACCGGCCTGTCGCCCGCCACGAGCTACACCTTTTATCAGCGCTATGCGGCAACTTCTCAAAGCTATGCCGGCGCTTCCAGCGGCGGGCTGATCGTTGTCACTTCCAAGAAGGCAACGGATGCGCCCGAGGCTCCGGAGGCCCAGGAGGTCTATGCGGACTGTGTGGTTCTGAAGGCAGTGAGCGGCTACGAATACCGGATGGAAGGCGGAAGCTGGCAATCCGGCGTGACCTTTACGGGGCTTTCTCCGGCCACGACCTATGTGTTCTACCAGCGCCGAGCAGCCACCTCGACCACGCTTCCCAGCGCAGAGAGCGCCGGGTGCCGGATCACCACGCCCAAGCGCAGCGTTTCGGATCCGGCAGCACCGGTGGTGCGGTCAAAAACATCCTCCTCGGTGACTTTGGTGGAAATAGAGGGCTATGAATACCGGATGGGGAACGGAAGCTGGCAGACCAGCCCGGTGTTTACGGGACTTTCTCCCGCAACGACCTATGTCTTCAGTCAGAGAATCCGGGAGACCTCCGATTCTCTGCCCAGTGCGGAAAGCGTTCGGCTTCAGGTCACCACCGAGAAGAACGCAGGAAAAACGGCTCCCAAGCCGACGGTTGCCGCAGTCACTTCCACTTCGGTTACATTAAATGCAGTTTCCGGCTGTGAATATCGGGTAGGAAACGGCGCATGGCAGACCAGTCCTTTGTTTGAGGTGCTTTCCCCGGCGACAAGCTATGTGTTTTACCAGCGCTATGCAGAGACCTCCTCTGCCTTTGCAGGAGGCTCTTCGGCAGGAACCTCGGTGACGACCGACAAAAAATCCGGGAAGACCGCTCCGGCACCGACCTTGAAGAGTGCGTCTGCCGATACGGTGATTCTGAATGCCTATACCGGCATGGAGTACCGCCGGGCAGGCGGAACATGGCAGAGCAGTGCGACCTTTACGGGGCTGTCTCCGAATACCGCATATACATTCTATCAGCGGTATGCCGAAACGGCCGACAGCTATGCCGGAGCGGAAAGCCCTGCCTTTACGGCCGCCACCTCCAAGCAGGCAGGCGGAACGGCGGCAAAGCCGGAGCTGGTTTCGGTGAGCGATACCACAGCGACGGTGAAAGCGGTTTCCGGCGTGGAATTCAGCATTGACGGGGGAAGCACCTGGCAGACCTCCGGAACCTTTTCAGGGCTGATTTCCAACACGGCCTATGAAATCATTGCCCGCTGCGCCGAAACAGCCACATCCTTTGCCGGAAGTGCCAGCGCCCCCTTGTCTGTCCGGACGGACAGAAGTCAGGTGTCGGCTCCTTCCAAACCGGTATTGGTTTCGATGAAGGACAAGACTGTGACCCTGCAAGCCGTGGAGGGCATGGAATACAGTGTGGACGGCGGGGGGACCTGGCTGAAGAGCCCGGTGATCACGGTCTACACCTATGGCACCAAGCAGTTCATCTGCCGGTGGGCGCAGACCGACCGTACTTACGCCAGCCCGGCTTCGGACTGGCTGATCGTGGAGGTGAATCCTACCAGACTGACCTCCCAAACCCTGAAAATTGATGAAAACACCCGAACCATCGGCGGCGTTTCGGCGGGGGTAAGCTGTGCAAAACTGCTTTCCCTGTTTGAAGAAAAGGAATTTATCACGCCGGTCACGGCAGACGGAAAGTCCTATGAGGCCGGAAGTCCCGTTTCCACCGGTATGATTCTGCGGCTGCCCGGCGGGGAAGAATATACGCTTTTGGTCAAGGGCGACACAAACGGCGACGGGTCGGTGGACATTTTTGATTTAGCACAGATCCGGAACCAGATTCTTTCGGGCGAAGCGCTTACAGGAGCGGCGCTGGCGGCGGCGGATGTGAATGAGGACGGGAATGTGGATATTTTCGATTATCACGCAGTTCGCCGAAGCATTCTGGACGGCACGACGCTGTAATATATCCGGATTTCGTGAGAACGGGAAAGAGGACAGAAGATGATAAACGCCGAGAAAAAACCTTATAAAAGGGGAAGACTGAAGACAATTTTGCAAATGCTGGCCGATGCGGTAACCATGAATATCGGAGTATTGGCGGCACTGTTGCTGGAGCAAAGATGGGGAGAAAGTCAGAGCACAGTTCTTTTTACGATCCCGTTGATGGCGGTCATCACCGCCGGGATATTCTACTGTTTCAGAGTGTACCAGATCATCTGGCGCTTTGCCGGAAGCAGAGAGATCTATAAGATCATTGCGGCAGCGGCAGTGACCGAAGGGCTGTACTACGGCAGTCACCAGCTGTTCTCCAATTTTACCGATAAAATAGCGGGTATGCACCTGGCGGTATATCCCATTGCATTTTTGATTTCGTTGGGTCTGCTGGCCTGGAGCAGATTGCTTTTGCGGCACCGGAAATCCGGGGAAAACAGCAAGCATGTGAAAAAAAAGCGCACGCTGGTCATTGGCGGCGGCAGGGCCGGGGCCATGATCATCAAGGATCTGACGAACAACGGATCGGTCAACGAAGTGGTCGGTGTCATTGATGACGACCGGGAGAAACAGGGGCTGTCGGTGTACGGAGCCCGAATTGTGGGAACCAGAGACGATATTCCGGCGGTCTGCGAAAAGCTGTGCGTGGAGGAGATTCTCTTCTGCATTCCAGCCTGCAAGGGAAGCGACCGCGTGGCCATTCTGAACATCTGTGCCGCCACCGGCTGCACAGTGAAGGTTCTGCCAGGCGTTTGTCAGCTGATGGACGGAAAGATCGACCAGAGCCTGATCCGTAAGGTGGAGATCGAAGACCTTCTGGAGCGGGATCCCATCAGGATTGACAACAGTTCCGTGATGGGCTTTGTACGGGGAAAGGTGGTCTTGGTCACCGGCGGAGGCGGTTGCATCGGATCGGAGCTGTGCCGTCAGTTGGCGGAGAATGACCCGGAAGAGCTGATTGTTTTTGACATCTATGAAAACAATGCGTATGCCATTCAGAACGAGCTGAAGCGCAAGCATCCGGAATTGCACCTGACGGTGCTGATTGGTTCCGTGCGGGATGAAAAGCGACTGCACAGTGTTTTTGAGAAGCACAAGCCTCAGGTGGTCTTTCATGCGGCGGCGCACAAGCATGTGCCGCTGATGGAGGATAGCCCCCTGGAGGCAATCAAAAACAATGTGTTCGGCACATGGAACACGGCAAGGACTGCGGGAGAATTCGGAGCGGAGCGGTTTGTGCTGATTTCCACAGACAAGGCGGTAAACCCAACCAATGTGATGGGCGCCACCAAGCGGATTTGCGAAATGATTGTGCAAAACTGCAACAAGGAATATAAGACCGAATTTGTAGCGGTGCGCTTCGGCAATGTGCTGGGCTCCAACGGATCGGTGGTGCCGCTTTTCAAGGAGCAGATTGCCGCGGGAGGTCCGGTCACGGTCACGCATCCGGACATTATCCGCTATTTCATGACCATACCGGAAGCGGTGTCTCTGGTGTTGCAGGCCGGAGCGCTGGCGAAGGGAGGGGAAATCTTCGTTCTGGATATGGGCAAACCGGTGCGCATCCTCGATATGGCGGAAAAATTGATTCGCCTTTCCGGCTATGAGCCCTATGTGGACATCAAAATTCAGTTTTCCGGCCTTCGTCCGGGGGAAAAGCTCTATGAGGAACTGTTGATGGACGAGGAAGGCCTCAGCGGAACCGAGAATGCGCTGATACACATCGGAAGACCGATTGCCATTCAGGAAGACTTTTTTGAGCGGCTTGAAAATCTGCGCCAAACCCTGTCTAAGGAAGACGGCGTGGATGTGCGGGCGGAGATCAAAGTCTTGGTACCGACCTATCATCCCAAGATTTGAGTGTGTATATAGTAAAAAGGAAGAAAACAGGAACCGTAAACAGACGGTTTTCGAGAAAAGTTGACATTTTCGGTTGCGGCAGGCGAGAGCCTGCCGCTTCACTTTTGTGAACAAAGAGCGCGTTTTGTACAAATTATGAACAATCTTTTTGAACAAAACGCAGAAAATCGGCTTTGGGAAACAAACTGTTTGTAAAGGAATTGACAAAATTGTAAAAATGCCGTATAATACAGGCGTGCAGGTTTTCCGAACCCTCCGGCTGTCAGGAGCGGAGAGGAAAACCGCCTCAAAACCCTTGCACCGGGAAGCGTGCAGAAAAAAATGAAAAGGAGAAAATACAATGAGCAAAAAAATTTTTGCAATGTTCTTGGCGATTGTCCTGGTTCTCGGAACATTGCCGGTTTTGGCCATTAGCTCGGCGGCAGAAGCCACCAAGACGAATGTGGCCCTTGGAAAGACCGCAACTGCCGGGAATGGTAACACTTTTGCCAGCATTACCGACGGAGCTACTTCGGGGCTTGCAGACATCGGATACTGGACAAAAGACGGCTCCGCCACCGAGGCTGCCGGCTTGGACGGCACCTGCTATGTAGAGATCGATCTGGGTGAAAACTTTGATGTCTACGAGCTGAGAGTGGTGAACTATGTGGACGACTCACCCAGATATTATCAGTGGGAAGCCTATGCCACCACCGATAATACTCTGGCTATCGCAGAATGGACCAAGATCGGCGAAAAGACCGATGAGGCCGCTTCCACGGCAGAAGGCACGACCGTGGCTTTTGATGCCACCGCCATGCGGTACATCCGGGTGTACGGAACCTACCACAGCGCCAATATAGGCTACCATTTTGCAGAAATCTTCGCTTATGCAGATGTGACCTTTGAAGGCGACTCCGGTGCCGTATCCGACACCATCAACTGGGCTATCGACTCCGGTTACAACCTGACCATCACCGGTACCGGCGCAATGCCCGACTATGCTACCGAAACCGACAGACCTTGGGAAGCTTATAAGGTGCTTGCCAAGACCGTCACCGTTGGTGAGGGCATTACCTCTGTTGGTAAACAGTCCTTCTCTCATTTTACCGGACTGGAAAGGGTCACGCTCAGCGACACCGTGACCACTCTGGGCTATGACAGCTTTGCACATTGCGCAACGATCCCGTATTTCAAGATGTCCAAGAATGTGACGGTCATTAATCAGGGTTCTGTTTATAACACCACGATCACCACAATCTCCTGTTACTACGATTGGAATGCGTTCCAGTTGAACCTGACCGAAATAGGCGAATACAACACCGCTTACGGCAATGCTACCTGGGTGGATGCAGTCGTGTCTTTGGAAGGCAAGGAAGTGATGCCCTGCACCAAATATAATGGTATCGTTTTTGAAAACTGGGGAGGCGAAACGCAGGTTTTGCTTTGCCCGAAAATCAACGGAATATTTGAACTCAACAAGTTCAAAGCAGCTGTTTGGACGCTGACCTTTGAAGGAGACGATGGCTCCAGCAAGACCGTAAATCTGAAAGTCTCCAGTTCTTCCGGCGCTAACGGCACTACCGGCTTGGGAATTCTCCGGTTCCAGCCTTGCGTGGAGCCCGAACCGGAAAACCGTTTCGTCCCGGTGAAGGGTGTGACCTACACGGTGACCTTTGATGTGACGATTGACGGCACGGCATATACAAATAGATTGGCCGACTGTAGCATGGATGTTGAACCGGTCACCCATACCTTCTATAAGATTACCTGGATGGTGGACGGCGTGGTAGCGGCAGTGAACCACTGCATGGAAGGAAAAATCCCGACCGTTCCTGAAGGCTTGTTTGAGGAATACGACGAGGACGGCTACCATGTAATGGGCGCCGCAGAGGATCCGGTTCCGGCAACTGCCGATGCGACCTATAATGTGGTCTCTCAGAGAGTCGGTCTGACTGTAAAACCCTGGAATGCCGGTTATGAAAACTGGGCCGGCGGAACCGGCGGAACGCAGTTCCAATTGTTGCTCTGCCCTGATGATTACACCGGAGCCGATCTGGGCCTCATTTCCAATGATGCTTGGAAAAACTACACCTTCGTTCTGACCATCAACGGCACGGATTACGCCATCAATCCTTCGTCTGCATATCCTCCCAGTCTGCTCCGTTTTGAGACCATGCTGGCAGAAGATAAATTTACTCCCGTTGCCGGAACCATTTACACGATCTATATGACGATTTACAATCTGGACGGCACGGTGGCCTACAGAACCACCACACCGGCAAATGTCGCCATTCCCGATGGCTTTGTTCCTGCCTATACCTGCGTGGGCGAGCACACCTATGGTGAGTGGGTCGTGGTAACATATCCCACAACCACCAAAGAGGGTGAGCGGAAGCACACCTGCACGGTTTGCGGACATGAAGAGCCCGAAGCCATTGCCGTGATTCAGGTGGGCGATGCAAACGGCGACGGTACCATCAGCATTGCGGATATCACGGCCATTCTGGACTATCTGTCTGTTACCGAAGAGGAGCAGGCACAGATGATCGCCGACAGAACGGTGGTTGAGGACGCACTGGATGCGGACGGAAGCGGAAGCATTTCGATCGCGGATGTTACAGCTGTCTTGGAGATCATTGCAGGCAGTGCAGCTGAAGGATAAGAAAGAAACCAACAGTTCTGAATAGGCCAAGGAAGTCCGTAGGCAGTCAGCTTTGGCGCAGGACGGGCCTGCAAACCGAAAAGAACTCGCCATCGTGCGCAGCTTGGAAGCAGAGTTTTGCGGCAAGGTGACCCGTTCGGATTCTGTCGGGATTTCCGTGGCGTCAGTGTAAAAAGAAGATTTTCCGGCCTTCCGGAGCAGGAAGGCCGGAAAGAAAAGCTCTTTTGAGAAGAAAAGTTGACTGTTTTCTGCAGATAGAAGAGAAAAGTTGACGGTTTTTACTCTTTTGGCAAGAAATAAAAAAAGAGTATTGACAAATTTTCAAAATGTGATATACTACAGTTGGTGCTTTAAAAGAGGGGGAATTCTCCCCAAAAAATCAGAAAAAAGAGAGGTTCAATCATGAAAAAGCGCATTTTATCATTCGCGTTGGCGGCTTTCATGGTGGTTTCCGTCCTGTCTCTTTTGGGAATCGGTTCTTTCGCAGCTGAAAGTACTGGTCTGAAAATCACAGTGGGAAACAGCTATGCACAAGCCGGAACCACAGCTTATGTGGATGTATTTGTTTCTGCCGACTCCTTTGCCGGCAACTACAATCATCTGAGAGCTTGGCAGATTCGCTTCACTTCCTCTAATCCGGGTGTGGCAATTCTCCCTTCTGCAGAGCAGAATGGCTATTATGTCAGTGGCGGCACTGCTTATGGCGGTTCCAATGTATCCATGATGGGCGCATTCATCACTGCAGATGCCGGTTACAATGCCGGCACGAACGAGCAGATTCTTTCCAAGGGCGGCATGAAGATCGCTACTGTTGCTTTTGATATTCCGTCAGATGCAACCGGCGAGATCACCATCGGCGTTAACGGTGAGTGGAACGATTCCAACGGCATCAGTCTTTCTACCCTGTTGTTTGAAAAGGAAGCTGGAACGAACAAGAACCTGTTTGAGGAAGCTACCTATGAGTCCGGAACCATTACCATCGTAGAAGAGGAAATTGGTGGCGCGGCTCCTAAAAAAACAGGTACCGGTGAGAAGTATATCGTTGGCGAGGGTCTGAGAGTTGGAAAAATTACTGCTTTAAAGAAGTTGAGTGGTACATTTTCGACAATAATCATTCCTTCTTCGGTTACATCAATTTCTACTGCCGGTCTGTCAAGTAGTACCATGGATGCGATTGTCCTGAAAAATGTGAACATGGATGCTACAACTGTTAGTGCGGTTATGGATGTTATTCCTCCTGTCATTTACTATTACAGACCTGCAAATGGTATTGTTGGCACCGAAGCATACATTAAGTCTTGGATTACAGAGAATGAAGCTGAAGGAGTTATCGAAGCTAAAAACGGCCTGCAGGCTTCTGCTTCCGCAAAGGTGAACGGCAATGCCGTTACGGTGCTTGGCTATATCGCTCCTGATGACCTAGACTTTTCCAATGTGACCGTGGAAGTGGAGTTTGAAGGTGTCAAGACCAAGTCTTACACCACTACCGCGGTGTACACCACCCTGGCCGGTGTTGCTACCACCTCTTCTGTTGTGAATGCTGCTACCGGCGAAGAGCTGATCGACGGTACCTACCTGACCGGTTTGACCGTGAAGGGCGTACCTGCCGGCACATACACTCTGAAGGTTACTCTGTATGCAACCGCTTTGAGCACCAACGGTGCCGATGAGGTTGTTTGTAGCGAGACCGTAACGATCACAAATGTGACCGTTGCTTGATTGTAAAAGGAGGATGAAAGAATGGAAAACAAGGCTTATGTTGCTCCCGAAGCAATCGTAGTTGAATTTGAAGAGTCCGATTTGTTGTCCCTGTCCAATGGTGATTCCGGTAATCCCGGCGAAGTGGATTGGTAATTCTGACTTTTTCAAAACTGCCGCAGACCATGGTCTGCGGCAGTTTTTTTTCAGTGTTAGCCCCCACTTCGGAGATTCCATAAGGCTCGCTTCACTGTGGATTTAAGGCCGAAAGCAGTTTTTTGAAAAAACCGTTTTCGGAGCTACACCGGGAAGGTTTACATCGCGAAAGATTTCATAACTTCGATGGCGGTTTTTCGGGAGAAAACCCCGGCTTCAGAACTTCCCGGAGAGGTTGCTTCACTGGAAAGTAAAGGGCGCTGTGGGCTCTTTTTTTTCTGATTTCCCATGCTTTTGTGCTCCTGTGCCATTCTGCTTTTTTGACTATCGGCGTAAGACAAAAAAGGGCTGTAAAAAACTCGATGTTTTTTACAGCCTCTCAAAAATGCCGGTGGGGATTCCGGGATTTTTGATGGGGTCTTGATCGGTTATGCCCTTCATTTTGTGGAAATTTCGTTGGATGATGCGGCAAAATGACGGCAGAAAGCCGCCAAGAACCATGTTGTTGGGGATGTTAAAAATTCCGAAAGGTTTTTAACATTCCCTTTGAGGAGCGCTCAAAAAGCGGTAATGCTCTTCAGCGCTTCCAAACAGTCCCTGCAAATCAATTTCCCTTTATAATAGGTGACCTCATCGCCGTTTCCGCAAAAAATACAGCAGGGAGAATATTTCTTCAGAATGATCTTGTCATTTTCTACGAAGATTTCCAAAGGATCCTTTGTGCTGATTTGAAGCGTCTCCCGCAATTCCTTCGGCAAAACCACTCTGCCCAAAGAATCAATAGGGCGGACAATACCGGTAGACTTCATGATGTAAAACCTGCCTTTTCAGATATTCAGGCCGAAACAGTGTTCTTTCGCCACTCCCCGACTCACACTTACAAAATAGCACACATTTTTCGTCTTGTCAAGAGCAAATAGAGACAGAAGTTGCAGAATTTCTATATATTAACAAATTTATCGGATTTTAACTTGTAAACAAATTGTAAATTGTAAAATTTTTGCCTGCTTTTTTAAAAAAGCACTTGATTTTTCAACGAGACTATGATACAATCGAAAGGCTTGATGTGCGATGAAGCGAAAGGTTGCTGCAGAGAATGCAGGGAATTTTCGTGGAGTATGTCCGTAGAACGGGCGAAAAAGAGTATTGCGAATTCTTTTGCCGAAAGCTGGATGCCGGAATTTTCGGTCTAACCCAACCGCAGAGTTCCGGATTTCTTAAGGGGTCCTTGTGAAACACCCGGCAAAGTGTAAAAGGATTGGCAGGTATCCCGCCCCATTTATTCAAAAAATAAGGAGGCAAACAACAGTGGCAGCAGTACAGAATGTGAGAATCAGACTGAAGAGTTACGATCACACCTTGGTAGAGCAGGCGGCAGAGAAGATCGTGGAGACCGCCAAGAGAAACGGCGCAACCGTTTCGGGCCCCATTCCGCTTCCCACCGAGAGGGAGGTTGTGACGATTCTGCGTGCAGTACACAAGTACAAGGACAGCAGAGAGCAGTTTGAGACCAAAACCCACAAGAGACTGATTGATCTGGTGAAACCTGAAGACAAGGTCATCGAAGCGATCATGTCTCTGGAACTTCCCGCAGGCGTTGAAATTTCGGTAAAGTCTTAATCAAGCAGACGGATCCGGCACCTGTCGGAGTTTTATGTCAAGTCGGTAGAAATCCCCTTCCTTTACCCGGGGAAGACGGTTGAACCACCGACCAATAACTAAAACATAGGAGGAAAAAATCTATGAAGAAGGGTATTATCGGTAAAAAGATCGGCATGACGCAGATCTTTGACGAAAAGGGCAATGCCATTCCCGTAACGGTGATCGAGGCAGGCCCCTGCGTGGTTTCCCAGGTAAAGACCAAGGAAACCGACGGCTATGAAGCGATCCAGCTGGGATTTGTGGATGTGGCTGAGAAGAAGGCGACCAAGCCCCAGGCAGGTCACTTCAAGAAATATGGCGGCACAACCAAGAAGTATCTGAAGGAGTTCCGTTTGGAGGACATTTCCGGATATAAGACAGGCGATACCGTCACCGCCGACATTTTTGCGGCAGGTGAAAAGGTCGATGTTACCGGAACCACCAAGGGACGCGGATACAGCGGTTGCGTCAAGAGATGGGGTCAGCATATTCTGCGTATGACCCACGGCACCGGCCCGATCCACCGTCAGCCCGGTTCTATGGGTGCAAACTCTTCCCCGTCCAGAATCTTCAAGAACAAGCACATGCCCGGTCAGTACGGGAACGAACAGGTTACTGTTCTGAATCTGGAAGTGGCAAAGATCGATACCGGCCTGAACCTGATTGCTCTGAAGGGCGCTGTGCCCGGCGGCAAAGGCTCGGTCGTGTTCATCCGGAATACTGTGAAAGCATAAGCGGAAGGAGGAAACACAATGCCTAATTTGAAAGTATTGAATATGGCGGGTGCAGAAGTCGGCACGATCGAGCTGTCCGACGAAGTATTCGGCGCAGAAGTAAACGGCGCTGTTCTTCACTCCGCTGTCAGAGCATATCTGATGAATCAGCGGCAGGGTACACAGTCTACCCTGACCAGAACCGAGGTTTCCGGCGGCGGTAAGAAGCCCTGGAGACAGAAGGGAACCGGCAGAGCAAGACAGGGTTCCACCCGTGCTCCTCAGTGGACCCACGGCGGAGTGGCACTTGGACCCAAGCCCAGAACCTACCGCATCTCTCTGAACAAAAAGACCAAGAAGGTGGCCATGAAGAGCGCACTTTCCGCAAAGGTCGCCGCAGGCGAAATGATCGTCTTGGACGCAATCACAGCCAACGAGTACAAGACCAAAGCGATGGTCAATATGCTCTCTGCTGTAGGCGCCAACGGCAAGACCCTGGTGGTTTTGGATTCTGTGGATGAGAAGGTTATCAAGAGCTTTGCCAACATCCCCGGCACCAAGACGGCACAAACCAACACCATCAATGTGTATGACATTCTCAATTGCACCAGCTTTGTGGTGGTGAAGGATGCTGCCAAGAAGATCGAGGAGGTATATGCACAATGAAAACTTCTTACGATATTATTGTAAGACCTGTGATTACCGAAGATTCCATGGCAAGAGTCCCCTCCAAGTGCTACACCTTTGAAGTGGCCAAGAGTGCGACCAAGGCAGAAATTGCCAAGGCTGTGGAAGAGCTGTTCAAAGGCACGAAGGTTGCCAGCGTCAACACGATCAGCATGAAGAAAAAGCCCAAGAGAGTCGGCGTTCATTTCGGATACACCTCCGAGTGGAAAAAGGCAATCGTAACCCTGACTGCCGATTCCAAGACCATCGAGTTCTTTGATGGCATGATGTAAGGAAGGAGTGAATCAGAATGGCAACGAAAGCTTATAAGCCCACGACCCCCGGTCGCAGAGGTATGACGGTTCCTTCTTTTGATGAGGTTACCAAATTCTCTCCTGAGAAAAAGCTGTTAAGCAATTTGAAAAAGCATGCCGGAAGAAACAACTACGGCAGAATCACCGTTCGTCATCACGGCGGCGGAAACAAGGTGAAGTACAGACTGATCGACTTCAAGCGCTCCACAGAAGGGGTCGCAAAGGTTATCGGTGTGGAGTACGATCCCAACAGAACGGCCTATATCGCACTGGTCGAGTATGAAAACGGCACCAGAAGCTACATTCTGGCTCCTGCGGGACTGACCGACGGCGCAACTGTGGAAAGCAACGCAACCGCCGACATCATTCCCGGAAACACCCTGCCGGTAGCGAATATTCCGGTCGGTACGCTCATCAACAACATTGAGCTGTACCCCGGCAAAGGCGGACAGCTGGTCAGAAGCGCCGGCACGGCCGCACAGCTGATGGCCAAGGAAAACGGTTCTGCACAGATCCGTCTGCCCTCCGGCGAAGTCCGGTTGATCCGTTTGGATTGCAAGGCGACCATCGGTCAGATCGGCAACATCGAGCATGATACAGTGAAGGTCGGTAAAGCCGGTAAGACCCGTCACAAGGGCATTCGTCCCACAGTGCGCGGTTCGGTCATGAACCCCTGCGATCACCCCCACGGCGGTGGTGAAGGTAAGTCCCCCATCGGTCATCCCGGACCTGTTACTCCTTGGGGCAAGCCTGCTATGGGTTACAAGACCCGTAACAAGAAGGCCAGAACCGAGAAGAACATTGTAAAGCACAGAAACGGCAAATAATAAAGGAGGCAGCAAATTATGAGCAGAAGCCTGAAAAAAGGCCCGTTCGTCGAAGCCAAGCTGTTTAACCGCATCGTGGCGATGAACGAGGCAGGCGAAAAAAGAGTTCTGAAGACCTGGTCCAGAGCTTCCACAATATTCCCTGAATTTGTGGGCCACACCATTGCCGTTCATGACGGTAAGAAGCACATTCCGGTGTATATCACTGAGGACATGGTCGGACATAAGCTGGGCGAATTCGCCTTGACCAGAACCTTCAAAGGCCACGCAGGTTCCAAAACATCCAATAACGGAAAATAATGAAAGATTCGCTATAAGCGACGGGAGGCAATATTTATGCAGGCAAAAGCTATTCTTAAATATGCTCGGATCTCTCCTCGCAAGGTGTCTATCGTTTTGGATCTCATTCGCGGCAAGTCGGTTGACGAGGCGAAAGGTATCCTGAAGAACACCCGTAAGGCAGCGTCCGAATATCTGATTAAATTGCTGGATTCCGCAGTTGCAAACGCAGAGAACAATTTCTCGATGAATAAGGACAATCTGTATGTGTCCGAGTGCTATGTTTGCCCGGGACCCACCCTCAAGAGAATGATGCCCAGAGCCAGAGGCTCGGCAGACCGCATTCTCAAGAGAACCAGCCACATGACCATCGTCGTGGCTGAAAAAGACTAAAGAAGGAGGTTCAAACAGTTCATGGGTCAGAAAGTAAATCCCCACGGCTTAAGAGTGGGCGTGATTAAAAACTGGGATTCAAGATGGTTCGCCAGCGACGAGACCTTCGGCGCCAACCTTGTTTCCGACTATAAGATCAGAAAATTTCTGAAGACCAAGCTCTATGAAGCCGGTATCCCCAAGATTGAGATCGAGCGGACTGCAGACAGAGTGAAGGTATTTATCCATTGCGCCAAGCCCGGTCTTGTGATCGGAAAGGGCGGCGTGGAAATTGAGAATCTGCGCAAGGAGCTGGAGGCACTGGTGAAGAAGCCGGTGGCCGTCAATGTAATCGAAGTGCGGGTTCCCGATATGAATGCACAGTTGGTTGCTGAGAATATCGCATTGCAACTGGAAAAGAGAACCTCTTTCCGCCGCGCCATGAAGCAGGCGATCCTGCGTACCATGCGTTTGGGCGCAAAGGGCATCAAGGTGACTGTGGGCGGCCGTTTGGGCGGAGCAGAAATTGCCCGTACCGAGCACTACCACGAAGGAACCATTCCGCTGCAGACACTGCGTGCGGACATCGACTACGGTTTTGCAGAAGCACATACCACCTACGGAAAGATCGGTGTGAAGGTGTGGATCTTCAAGGGCGAGGTTCTGCCCGATGTGAAGAAGCACTTCACCACGATCAAGCCGACGGAGCAGGCTCCTGCCAGAAATGACCGCCGCGACCGGAAGCCCGGTGACCGTCGGTTCGGTGACAAGCGGCCCGCAGGGGACCGCCGCTTCGGCGACAGACGCCCCGGACAGGGCGGCCAGAACGGGGAGCGCCGCTTTGGCGACAGACGCCCTCAGGGCGAGCGCAAGCCGTTCAACAAGGAAGGGGGCGCTAAGTAATGTTAATGCCCAAGAGAGTAAAATTCAGACGCGTTCAGCGCGGTCGTCTGAAGGGTAAGGCAACCAGAGGCAACACCATTTCCAACGGTTCCTTCGGTTTGGTGGCTCTGGAGCCGGCATGGATTACCAGCAATCAGATCGAGGCTGCCCGTATTGCAATGACCCGTTATATCAAGCGTGGCGGACAGGTCTGGATCAAGATTTTCCCCGACAAGCCCATCACCGAGAAGCCGGCTGAAACCCGAATGGGTTCCGGTAAAGGCTCACCTGAATACTGGGTGGCAGTGGTAAAGCCGGGCAGAGTGCTCTTTGAGATGGACGGAGTCACCCCCGATGTTGCCAGGGAAGCGATGCGTCTTGCCTCTCACAAATTGCCCATCAAGTGCAAGTTTGTGAGCAAAGAGCAAACCACCGAGGAGGTATAAGCAGCGATGAGAGCAACAGAACTGAGAAACATGACTGCTGAAGAGCTGAACGGCAAACTGAAGGAGCTGAAGGAGCAACTGTTCAACCTTCGCTTCCAGCATGCGATCAATCAGCTTGACAATCCCCACAAGATCGAAGATGTCAAGAAGGACATCGCTCGTGTGATGACTGTTCTTCACGAGAAGAATGCGTAAAGAGAGGAGATAAGTCATGAGTGAAGCGATTGAAAGAAACCTGCGCAAAACCCGGACGGGCAAGGTTGTCAGCACCAAGATGGACAAGACCGTAGTGGTCGCCATTGAGGATAACTTCAAGCATCCGCTGTTCGGCAAGGTTATGAAGAGAAGAATAAAGCTGCATGTGCACGACGAGAACAACGAATGCACCGTGGGCGATATCGTGGAAGTGATGGAGACCAGACCCATGTCCAAAACCAAGAGATGGAGACTGGCTTCGATCATCGAAAAGGCGAAGTAATCAGACGAAAAAACAGTAGGCACGACTGGATCGTGTACGAAAACGGAGGATTCACACAATGATTCAACAGCAAACTTATATGAAGGTTGCTGACAACACCGGCGCAAAAGAATTGATGTGCATTCGGGTCCTTGGCGGTACGGGAAGAAGATATGCCAACATTGGCGATGTGGTGGTAGCCACCGTCAAAAAGGCAACTCCCGGCGGCACCGTCAAGAAGGGCGAAGTGGTGAAGGCAGTAATCGTCAGAAGTGTTAAGGGTATCAAGAGAGCCGATGGCTCCTATATCAAGTTCGATGACAATGCAGCCGTCATCATCAAGGAAGACAAGAACCCCAGAGGCACCCGTATTTTTGGGCCTGTGGCAAGAGAGCTTCGTGAGAAGGACTATCTTAAGATCCTTTCTCTGGCTCCCGAAGTGCTGTAAGGAGGGCATGACGATGAAAATCAAAAGAGATGATACGGTCATCGTTATTTCCGGTGACGACAAGGGCACAAAGGGCAAGGTGATTGCCACTTCTCCTGAGGAGAACAAGGTCATTGTCTCGGGTGTACATGTGGTAAACAAGCACACCAAGGCAAGAAAAGAAGGGGACCAGGCCGGCATTATCAAGGTCGAGGGCGCTATTTACGCCGACAAGGTTCTGCTCTACTGCGACAACTGCAAGAAGGGCGTCCGCACCGCATATTCCATTGAAAACGGCAAAAAGACCAGAGTCTGCGCAAAGTGCCGCAAGAAGATTTGAGAGAGGAGTAAACAGAAATGGCAAGACTGAAGGATATGTACAAAGCCGATGTTGCTCCGGCTCTTTTAAAGAAATATGAGTACAAGAGCGTCATGCAGATTCCCAAGCTGGATAAGGTGATTATCAATGTGGGCGTGGGCGATGCCAAGGAAAACAGCAAGGCGATCGATAATGTAATCAACGACATCACTCTGATTGCAGGACAGAAAGCCGTTCCCACCTATGCAAGAAAATCTGTCGCAAACTTCAAGCTCCGTCAGGGCATGAAGATCGGCGTGAAGGTGACTCTGCGGGGCGAGAGAATGTACGAATTCGTGGATAAGCTGTTCACCTTTGCACTGCCTCGTGTCCGTGACTTCAAGGGCATCAATCCCAATGCCTTCGACGGCAGAGGAAATTATGCTTTGGGTCTGAAGGAGCAGCTGATCTTCCCCGAAATCGAATACGACAAGGTGGAAAAGATCCGCGGCATGGACATTGTATTCGTGACCACAGCCAAGACCGATGCCGAAGCGAGAGATCTGCTCTCGATGTTGGGCGCACCCTACGCAAAGTAAGAGAAGGAGGATAGGAAGAAATGGCAAAGACAGCTATGATTTTGAAGCAGCAGAAGAAGCAGAAGTACTCTACCAGAGAGTATAACAGATGCAAGATCTGCGGCCGTCCTCACGCTTATATGCGTAAATACGGCATATGCCGTATCTGCTTCAGAGAGTTGGCATACAAGGGCGAGATTCCCGGTATCAAGAAATCTTCTTGGTAAGCAGCAGAGAGACAAGGCTCCACTGCCGGAAGGAAATTTATTTTAACCACCGGCAAGCAGCCCCCAAATTCGGCGTCCCTTCGGGGAGCGGCGGATGTGTATGCCGTGCGGAAGCAGTCGCCCTGGGGGCAGCAAGAGAATAAAACTTGCATAGAGGAGGAAAAAATATGCAAATTTCAGATGTTATTGCGGATATGCTTACAAGAATCCGCAACGCAAACAATGCGAAGCACGAGACTGTAGATGTGCCTGCTTCCAATGTGAAGAAGGCGATTGCCGACATTCTGGTATCTGAGGGCTATATCAAGTCCTATCAGGTCGTGGAAGACGGAAAGCAGGGCACTCTGCACATTACGCTGAAGTATGTGGGCAAGCAGAAGGTCATTCAGGGTATCCGTCGGGTCTCCAAGCCCGGTCTCCGGATCTATTCCGGATGCGAGGATATGCCCAAGGTGATGAACGGACTGGGTGTGGCGATCGTGTCCACCTCCAAGGGCATCATGACCGACAAGCAGGCAAGAAAAGAGCACATCGGCGGCGAAATTCTCGCCTTCGTGTGGTAATTCGGGAAGGGAAGGTAAAGACAGATGTCAAGAATTGGTAGAATGCCGATTGCAATTCCCGCCGGAGTTACCGTAAAGCTCGGTGAGGAAAATCTTGTAACGGTCAAGGGTCCCAAAGGAGAACTGACCAAAAAGCTGCATCCTCTCATGACCATCACAGAGGAGGCAGGCGTACTGCATGTGACCCGTCCCAACGAGGAAAAGGAAACCAAGGCTCTTCACGGTCTGACCAGAGCCCTGCTGCACAATATGGTTGTGGGCGTTTCCGAGGGTTATTCCAAGCAGTTGGATATCGTGGGCGTCGGTTACAGAGCCGTTAAGCAGGGCAATGTTCTGCAGTTGTATCTGGGCCATTCGTTGCTCAACGGACAGCCCCAGGCAAAGTACTGCATGAAGGAGCCTGCCGGAATCACCTTTGAGGTACCCAACCCCAACACCATCATCGTGAAGGGTGCGGACAAACAGCAGGTGGGCCAGATTGCGGCGCAGATCCGCGAGAAGAGACCTCCCGAGCCGTATCTGGGCAAGGGCGTCAAGTATACCGATGAAGTGATTCGTCGGAAGGCCGGAAAGACCGGTAAATAAGGAAAGGAGTGGATTGAGATGGTATCTAGAAAAGATTCTAACGCAGCACGCGTTAAGAGACACAAGAGAGTCAGAGCCAAGGTGTCCGGAACAGCCAGCAGACCCCGTCTGTGTGTATACCGTTCTGAGAACAACATCCAGGCACAGATCATTGATGATGTTGCCGGCGTGACCCTCTGCACCGCATCCACTTATGAGAGCGGTTTTGAAGGCGGCGGCAACAAGGAAGCCGCAAAGAAGGTGGGCGCACTTATTGCGGAGCGCGCATTAAGCAAAGGTATTTCCGAAGTGGTTTTCGACCGCGGCGGTTATCTGTATCACGGGCGTGTCAGCGAGTTGGCTGCAGGCGCGCGTGAAGGCGGACTCAAGTTCTGATCAAGGAGGTTAACATGGCTAAGAACATCAACGTTGAAGAATTAGATCTTCAGGAAAAACTCGTTGTAGTCAACCGTGTTTCCAAAACCGTTAAAGGTGGTCGTATCGCGCGTTTCACTGCCATCGTGGTGGTCGGCGACGGCGCCGGACATGTTGGTTACGGACTTGGAAAAGCGGCAGAAGTACCCGATGCGATCCGCAAGGGCACAGAGGATGCTAAGAAAAATGTGATCGAGGTGGCTCTGAAGGGTGACACCATCCCTCACGAAATCACCGGTGTGTACGGAGCAGGCAAGGTTTTGCTGAAGCCCGCTGCAGAAGGTACCGGAATCATTGCAGGTGCAACCGTTCGTGCGGTTGTGGAGATGGCGGGTATCAAGAATATCCGTACCAAGTGCCTGCGCAGCAGCAACCCGACGAATGTGGTCAAGGCAACATTTGAGGGCTTGAGAGCACTGCGCACCGCAGAGCAGGTGGCAAAGGTCCGTGACAAGGATGTTGCCGAAGTGAAGGCGTAAGGAGGGTGTAAAAGATGTTGAAAATCACACTTGTACACAGCCTGATTGCAGCACTTCCTCAGCATGTGGCAGTGGCGAAATCTTTGGGTCTGCATAAAGTTGGCGACACGACCGTGCAGCAGGATAACGGTGCGGTTGCCGGAAAAATCAGAATCATCGCACACCTTGTCAAGGTGGAAAAGACCGGTGCGTGATCGCGTAACGGAAAAAGAAAAGGAGGATAGACTATGAAGCTCCATGAACTTTCACCGGCAGCGGGTTCCACTGCACCGGCTTGGCGCAAGGGCAGAGGCCCTGGCTCCGGCAACGGCAAAACGGCGGGTAAGGGCCATAAGGGTCAGAACGCCCGTTCCGGCGGCGGTGTGCGCCCCGGTTTTGAAGGCGGTCAGCTGCCGCTTTACAGAAAGCTGCCTAAGAGAGGCTTCTATAACAGATTTGCAACCGTATATTCCATTGTGAATGTCGAAGCGCTCAACGCTTTCGAAGACGGCGCAGTCGTCGATCTGGAAGCACTGACCGAAAAGGGTATTATTCGCAAGGAATATGACGGATTAAAGGTTCTCGGCCGTGGTGAGATCACAAAGAAACTCACCGTGAAGGCAAAGATCTTTTCTGCGTCCGCTAAAGAAAAGATTGAAGCGGCCGGAGGAAAGGTCGAGGTGATTTGAGTGAGCAAGGTGATAACGACCATCCGGAATGCTTGGCGGATAAAAGACCTTCGTTCAAAGATCCTTTTTACCATCTTCATTCTGGTGATTTACCGGCTGGGCGCCCAGATCCCGGTACCCTTTATTGATACCGATATGCTGGACACGCTCAATGCCAGCGCCAACACGGGACTGTTGCAATACCTGAACATCTTCTCGGGCGAAGCCTTCAGCCGTGCAACATTGTTTGCGCTTTCCATCTCGCCTTACATTACTTCTTCCATTGTGATGCAGTTGCTCTGCGTGGCAATTCCCGCTCTGGAGAGAATGAGCAAGGAAGAGGACGGAAAGAAGAAAATCAACAAGATTACCCGGTTTGTTACCGCGGCCCTGTCTTTGGTAACGGCCATCGGTTACTATTTCTACCTGCAACAAAATGGGCTGGTCAATTATATCGGCTCCAGCTCCGGCATGAAATTCTTCACCGCAGTGGTGGTGATCGCCTGCTATTGCGCAGGCGCGGCCCTGATTATGTGGTTGGGTGAAAAGATTACGGAAAACGGTATCGGCAACGGCATTTCCATGATCCTGTTTGCCAACATCGTGGCTTCTTTCCCCAATACGCTGGTGCGGATTTTCAAGCTGATCTTCAATACCAACAAGAATCTGCCGGATCTGGTGAATAGCGGATACACGGTTACTCATCCGAATCTGTGGTGGATCGGTACGATCATCGGCGTGCTGGGTCTGGTTATGTGTGTGGCACTGATTGCCTTTATGGTCTTTATGACCAACTCCGAGCGCAGACTGCCCGTGCAGTATGCGAAAAGAGTTGTGGGCAGAAAGATGTACGGCGGACAGAATACCACCCTGCCTTTGAAGCTGAACATGACCGGCGTCATGCCCATTATCTTTGCAAGCTCTATTGTTTCCATCCCGGCGACCATTTCCATGTTCACCGGACATCAGAATGCAACCAGCGGTTTCTGGGGTTGGTCGAATGGATTCAACCAGTTCAATTGGCTGTACATTCTGGTTTTCGGGTTGTTGCTGGTGGCATTTGCCTACTTCTATGTGGCGATTTCTTTCAACCCTGTGGAAGTGGCGAACAACCTGAAGAAGAACGGCGGTTCCATCCCCGGTATCCGCTCCGGTAAGCCTACCTCGGATTATATTTCGAGAGTTCTGTCCAGAGTGACCTTCATCGGCGCTATCTGCCTGCTGATCATTGCCTGCCTTCCCATGATTTTGGGATGCATCGGCAATGCCGCAGGGACGGGCGTATCGGGTTCGACAACCACTTACAACTGGTCCTACGCATTGACCTACTTCTCCTTCTCCGGAAACTCCCTGCTCATCGTGGTGGGCGTGGTTCTGGAAACGGTGAGAGCGATCGAGGCACAGATGACCATGCGGAACTTCAAGGGATTCCTTGAATAATGGAAGAACCTGCGGGGAAGACGGAGGGATTCGTCTTCTCTGCGGGACAACCGGAGGAACGAGAGAATGAACATCATTTTTTTAGGCGCACCGGGTGCCGGAAAGGGCACTCAGGCGGAAAAAGTCAGTGAACGCTACGGCATTCCTGCGATTTCCACAGGTGCGATCATCCGGAACGCCATCAAGACCGGAACGCCCATGGGCACTGCCGCCAAGGCATACACCGAAAAGGGAGCTCTGGTTCCGGACGAAGTGGTGATCGGAATTATCAAAGAGCGGCTGGAAGCAGAGGACTGCAAAGGCGGGTTCATCCTGGACGGTTTCCCCAGAACCGTGCCTCAGGCAGAGGCGCTGGATCAGATGGGGGTAAGAATCGACCTGGTAGTGAGCATCGAGGTCCGGGACGAAGCCATCGTGAAGAGAATGAGCGGCAGACGGGTTTGCGACTGCTGCGGAGCCTCCTATCATGTGGAATTCAACCCTTCTAAGGACGGAAAGACCTGCGATAAGGACGGAACGGTTCTGACGCAGCGGAAGGATGACCAGCCTGAGGTGGTGCTTGATCGTCTTTCAACCTATCACCAGCAGACCGAGCCCATCAAGTCCTACTACAAGGGCACCGGAAAACTGCGGTTGGTTGACGGCGAACAGCCGGTATCCGAAGTGACGGATGCGGTATTTGCAACCATAGACAGCGTCCAGTAAAAAGAAAAATGATTCAACTGAAAAACAACACTCAGATCAGCGCAATGCGCGACGCAGGCAGAATCACCGGTGAGGCACTTCTTTATGCAGGTGAGCATGTGAAGCCCGGCGTGACAACCAAGCACTTAGATGATCTTGTACACGATTATATCGTGAAGCAGGGAGCCCACCCCTCCTTCTTGGGTTACGGTGGATTCCCCGGGTCGGCTTGCATCAGCGTGAACGACGAAGTGATTCACGGGATACCCTCCAAGAACAGGGAGCTTCACGACGGAGATGTGGTGAAGATCGATGTGGGTGCATATTACCGCGGCTATCACGGAGACAGTGCGAACACCTTTATTGCAGGCGAAGGCTCTCCCGAGGCAAAGCGTCTGGTGCAGGTCACCAAGGACAGCTTTTACGAGGGCTTGAAGGCGGTGGTGGCCGGCAATCGCTTAGGCGATGTGGGCCATGCCATCCAGAGTTATGTGGAGAGCAACGGCTGCAGCGTGGTGCGGGAGTATGTGGGGCACGGGGTCGGTCATGACCTGCACGAGGACCCCAACGTACCCAACTACGGGTTGTCCGGCAAGGGCTTGCGGCTTCTTACCGGTATGGTGATCGCAATTGAACCGATGGTTTGCGCCGGCGATTACGCAGTGAAGATTCTCCCCAACAAGTGGACGGTGGTGACCAGGGACGGAAAACCGGCGGCACACTATGAGCATACTGTGGCACTGACCGATCACGGCATAGAGCTTCTGACAAAAGTGGAGTAAGGCAGATGTCCGAGGAGAGAAGAATGCGGATCGTGCGTTCTCTTGCCGGGAGAGACAAGGGCAGACTTTTCCTTGTTGTTGGTGTGACAGACAAAGGAGAGCTGCTGCTTGCAGACGGAAAGATGCGTAAGGTTGAAACGCCCAAGAAGAAGAAAGAGAAGCACACGGAGCCTCTTGAAGGGAGAACCCTTTTAGAGGATTGCCCAGCGGAAGGTATGCTGACCGACCGTCAGGCAAGAGCGTTGTTGCACCGTGCGGAAAGCTTTTTCAACAAACGGAAGGAGTGATTTTTCTGGCAAAAGACGATGTTATGGAATTTGAAGGAGTGGTTGAGGAAGCACTTCCCAATGCAACCTTCAGAGTAAGGCTTCCCAACGGTCATGTCATTACGGCAAAGATTTCGGGAAAGCTACGGATGAACTATATATGGATAGTGCCCGGTGACAAGGTGACGGTGGAGATTTCGGTTTACGAACCTACCCAAGGCAGAATCACCTGGCGTGTAAAATAAGAAAGGGCTGGTGCAAAACTATGAAGGTTAAACCATCGGTTAAGAAGATCTGCGAGAAGTGCAAGATCATCAAACGCAAGGGCAAGGTCATGGTTATCTGCGAGAACCCGAAGCACAAGCAGAAGCAGGGTTAAGCGCAGTTTTCTGACTTTGGCGCAAACAGGATGACAAACATCCGAACAACTCATAATTGAGAAAAGGAGAAAAGAGAATGGCTCGTATAGCTGGTGTGGATATTCCCAACCAAAAGCGTGTTGAGATTGCTCTGACCTATATCTACGGTATTGGCAGAAAGAGCTCCAACGACATTCTGGCAAGAACCGGGATCGATCCCGACAAGAGAGCAAAGGATCTGACCGAGGACGAAATCGCAAAGATTCGTGACGAACTGGAAGCGCATTATTCGGTGGAAGGCGATCTTCGCCGTGATGTGGCGATGAATATCAAGAGAATGGTTGAAATCAACTGCTATCGCGGTATTCGTCACAGAAAGGGTCTGCCCGTGAGAGGACAGAGAACCAAAACAAACGCCAGAACCAGAAAAGGTCCGGCAAAGACGATCGCAAACAAGAAGAAGTAAAGGAGTAAAGTTCGATGGCTAAGACTACGACGACCAAAAAGGTTATCAGAAAGCGCCGTGAGAAGAAGAATGTCGAAAAGGGCGCAGTGCATATCCGTTCGACTTACAACAACACAATCGTGACCATTACCGATACCAACGGTAACGCAGTGTCCTGGGCGTCTGCCGGCGAAATGGGCTTCAGAGGCTCCAAAAAGTCCACTCCTTTCGCAGCACAAACCGCCAGTGAGACTGCCGGAAAGTTGGCGGCAGATCAGGGCATGAAGACTGTTGAAGTGTATGTTAAGGGTCCCGGCCCCGGAAGAGAGTCTGCAATCAGAGCCTTGGAAACTGCGGGACTGCAGGTGACCATGATCAAGGATGTGACTCCCATTCCTCACAACGGATGCCGTCCGCCCAAGCGCAGACGCGTTTGATGAAAACAAGGAGGATATAGCATTATGGCAAGATATACTGGCCCGGCGTGCAGACAGTGCCGCAGAGAGGGCAAAAAGCTGTACCTGAAGGGTGAAAGATGCTTAAGCGGCAAGTGCGCAGTGGACAGAAGAGCGTCCGCTCCCGGTCAGCACGGTGCCCAGAGCAAAAAGATGAGAGAATACGGAATGCAGTTGAGAGCAAAGCAGACCGCCAAGAGATACTATGGCGTTCAGGAGGGTCAGTTTGCTCACTACTATGAGCTGGCTGCCAAGAAGTCGGGCGTTACCGGTGAAAACCTGTTGAGCCTGCTGGAAAGACGCTTGGACAATGTGGTTTACAGAATGGGTATGGCGGAAAGCCGCAGAGATGCCCGTCAGCTGGTTCTTCACGGACATTTCAGACTGAACGGCAAAAAGGTGACCGTTCCCTCGATCAGCGTGAAGGTGGGCGATGTGATTTCCTTGAGAGAGGAAAGCAAGGCTTCCCCCAAGTTCAAGGAACTGATCGAGAAGATGCAGGCAACCAAGGTGACCCCCAAGTGGTTGGAGTGCAACAGTGAGAACATCACGGCCAAGGTTGTGGCAATTCCTGAAAAGAGCGATATTGACTACGAGTTCGAGGAGCAGCTGATTGTCGAGTTGTATTCGAAGTAACACACAACCTCCGCAAAATGGCACCGATTCCGGCATAGAAGATTGCCGGGTCGGCAATCACAGTAAGTGATACACAAGAACTGAAGGAGGAGTATTCAATGATTGAAATAGAGAAGCCTAATATCGTCACAGCGGATCTAAGTCCGGACGGGACCAAGGGTACATTCATCGTTGAGCCGCTGGAGCGGAGCTTTGGCACAACCCTGGGCAATTCACTGCGCCGGGTGTTGCTGAGTTCTTTGCCCGGTGTTGCGGTAATGTGCATCAAGATCGACGGTGTTCTGCATGAGATTTCCACCATTCCCGGTGTGAAGGAGGATGTTCCGGAAATCGTGCTCAATGTGAAGGGCATTATTGCCAAGCTTCACTGCGAGGGCAGAAAGACCTGTCTCATTGAGATGACCGGACCTGGAGAAGTGACCGCAGGAAGCATCAAAGCCGATGCGGACATTGAGATTCTGAATCCCGAACGCCACATTGCAACCTTGTCTGACAATGCCCGCTTCTGCATGGAGCTGACCTTCGATCACGGCAGAGGATATGTGTCCCAGGAGAAGAACAAGCAGCAGAACACTCCTGCGATCGGCGTGATCTACACCGATTCGATTTATACCCCTGTTTACAATGTGAGTTACAAGGTTGAGAATACCCGTGTGCGTAATGTGACGGATTATGACAAGCTTACTCTTGAGGTGCTGACCAACGGAACCATTTCCGCAAAAGAGGCAGTATCTCTCGGAGCCAAGATTCTCAATGAGCATCTCAACCTCTTCGTGAATCTGACCGATGATGCGAAGAAGGCAGAGATCATGGTAGAACGCCAGGAGACTATAAAGGAAAAAGTCCTTGAGATGACTATCGAGGATCTTGACATGTCTGTTCGTTCCTTCAACTGTTTGAAGAGAGCAGGCATTGATACCGTGGAGGATCTGACCAAGAGAACCGAATCTGAGATGATCAAATTCCGGAATCTTGGAAAGAAATCTCTTGATGAGGTCATTCAGAAGCTTCACAGCCTGGGCTTAGAGCTCAAGCGTGAGGATGACTGAAGACCGCTAAATGAAAATGATCTAAGGAGGGACCTGTAATGCCGGGAACCAGAAAGCTCGGAAGACCCACCGCACACAGAAATGCAATGCTCAGAGGAATGGTGACCTATCTGCTTGAAAATGGCAAGATCGAGACCACTCTGACCAGAGCCAAGGAAGTGGGCGCTCTCACCGAGAAAATGATAACAATCGGGAAGAAAAACACCCTTGCAGCACACCGTCAGGCACTGGCGTTCATCACCAAGGAAGATGTGGTGAAGAAGCTGTTTGACAAGATTGCTCCTGAATTTGCCGACAAGAACGGCGGTTATGTTCAGATTTACAAGCTGGGACCCCGTCGGGGCGACGGCGCAGAAATGGCTTTGATCAAGCTGACCCTTGAGGAAAAGGCTGAGGAAAAGACCGAGGAAAAGTCCGCTAAGAAGAAGTCTTCCAAGAGGACCGCAAAGAAGGCGGAGAAAAAGACCGAGGAGAAGGTCGAAGAAAAGACCGAAGAGACAGCCGAGGAAAAGGCCGAGTAAAACGAAAAGGACCGGAGTTCAGCAGGACTCCGGTCCTTTTGTGCGTCAGGCGTTTGTTCGGACTCTTAGGACGGCGTTGGAAAACAGAAAAGACCGGAGCGCCTGATTCGGGCTCCGGTCTTTTGAAGTCGGATACAGCAAAGAAAGGAAAATTCTTCTTTTTGAACCTTTCAATTCTTCGGGTGAATATAGTTGGCCACGGTTTCCGCCATTTTCGGGTCAATGGTCCGGTTAAAGGGGAAGGTGCGGGCGCTGTCGATCCGATGGATCAAAGCCTTTGCATAGTCGGTGGCGGCGGCAAGCTGCTCGCCGGAAAGGGGCCAGGGGATGTCGAACCGGGAGTGTCCTCCGGCCTGTCCGTCCCGCATGAAGCCGATGGCGGGAATGCCTTCGTTTGCAAAGGGGGCGGAATCCGAATGGTGCACATCGTCGCAGAACTTGGTGATGAATCCGATTTCCTTGGCTAAAAACTTGATGTAGTGGTCGATTTCGGAATTGCCGGTGACCATCAGCCGGTGACTGCCTGCGATGGTGCCGGTCATGTCAAAGTTGAGGCAGAGAAGAATCTTAGAAAGCTCTTCTTTGTGGGCTTCCACATAGGCTCTGGAGCCAAGCAGTCCCTGCTCTTCGGAGCCGCACCAGATGAAGCGCAGCGTGTAGCGGTGTTTTTGGTTCAGATAGGTGCGGTAAAGCTCCAGCAGATTCACGGAACCGGAGGCATTGTCCCAGGCGCCCAAACCGTAAATGGTGGAATCATAGTGGGCGGTGAAGAGCAGCTCCTTGTCCGGCTCTTCGCCCGGAAGGACGGCCACCACATTGCGGGAGATATGATCCTCGCTTGTTCCTTCCACCTCTAAGCGCAGGCGCTTGGTTCCGTCCTTCAGCAGAGAAATGGCGTCAGCGGTTCTCAGGCAGACGCCGGGAATGGTGCCGTATTTATCGGTCAGCTCCGGGCGCATAAGGCGTTTGTCCAGGTCGGTCTTTTCCGGGTCATCCTGGTAGGCACCGGAATATACGATGAAGGCCAAGGCCCCCGAGTGCATCAGCCGTTCGTAAACCTTGGGAGCTGTGGTATTCAGAAGTACGATTTTCCCTTCCGCTCCTTGGAAGTTCTCCTCTTCGCCTCCTTCGGCATAGAAAAGGTCCGCTTCCAACAGCCCGCCGGTGCTGCCGGTTCGGCCGACGGCGTTTACCTCAAGAGTACGGTGAAAGGGCTCGATGACCTCCAAAGCAGCTTTGGAGACCGAATATCCCGGAATGGTAAATTCTTCGATCTGACTGCTTCCGCCGAGCCGTTTCACTTCCTCCGAAATCAATTCGGCGGCTTTCCGTTCATCCTCCGTACCTCCGTAGCGGTTGAAGGCCAGTTTTTCCAAAAAATCCATCTGGTATTTTGCACTGCTGTACATAGTGATCTCTCCTTTTTTTGAGGCTTTTCCTCAAATTTATCGGAAATCTTTTCCAAGGACGCTTCTGAAAATTCCCTGCACATCCGGCAATGGCATTTTGACCGCAGAACTTCGTTGCCAAAAGCGTTCCTACACAAAGCATTCTTTCGTTTTGCACCGGGTTCTTCGGCAGGACTGCTTGCGCCGAATATACTTTGAATATTCAGAGGTACCCTTTCAAGAAATCCGAATGTGTACACAATATCGGTTCCAAAATTTTTGCCCACAGCGGCCTTGGGACTTCCTTGCCCGGCTTCTTGCCGTGCTTTCAGCCCGTTTTGCACCTGCCCTTTGGGCGTTGCGTATCCGGTGCGGGAGGGCGGTCGGCCGGGAATGGGCTCGGCCCTTTCCAGGGAGCAAAGAACATTTGGGAAGGCTGTGCCCTATTCTTCCACCAGGTGAAGAAGGGATGCGGTGTCCTTTTCTCCGGTCAGAGCAAGAATCAGTCCCTCGCGCAGCTCGGCGCCGTCATATTTGCTGCCGGTGAGCAGGTCCACATAAATTTTGTCGCTTTTCGCTTCCCGGATTTTCAGGAGCTTGGTCGGCCGGCTGACGGTCTGTCCCTTTTCCACCACCGACAAAAGAAATTCTTTGCGGGTCTTGTCGGTATAGTAGTAGGCGGCATAGTCTTCCTCAAAGGGAGATACAAGGCTATAGTAATCTCCCAGACGCACGAGATGCTCAAAGGATTTGTATTCCCCGACCTCTCTGGACATTTCGGCTTTGATAGCTTCGGACATACGCAGAATATTCAACTCGTAGCCCAGCATTCCGCCCACAGCCACCTTATACCGGAAATCCAAGGACCGCAGATTTTCTCCGGGATTGGAAACATGGCAGGACATGGTGGCGGCAGGATAGGCTATAAGGGAACCTCTCTGCATCCAAAGGCGGGAGTAAGGGTTGGTGTTGTCGCTGGTCCAGATCTGGAATCCATAGTGCATCATGCCCAGATCGTAGCGCCCGCCTCCGCCGGAACAGGTTTCGATGATCGCTTGGGGAAATTGATCCTTGAACCACTGCAACAATTCATAGACACCCTTCATGTAGCGGAAGGGCACCTCGTCCTGCCGGTCGGCGGGCAGAGCGGACGAGCCGATGTCGCACAAATGCCGGTTCATATCCCATTTGAAATAGTCGATGGGTACCCCCCGGAAGGTTTCAAGGAAGGATTCTTTTAAAAATTCCACGACGGTGGGATTGGACATATCCAGAACGAGCTGTTCTCGGGAAACCAAAGGCTCTCTTTGGGGAACGCGAAGGCACCATTCCGGATGAGCGCGATACAAATCCGAATCCGGGTTGACCATTTCGGGCTCGACCCAGATGCCGAAGGAAACGCCGGTCTCCTTTACCTTTTCCGCAAAGGCTTTCAGTCCGTTTTTGAATTTCTCCGGATTGGCCTGCCAGTCGCCCAAGCCCGCCCGGTCGTTGTTCCGCTTGCCAAACCAGCCGTCATCCATGACCAGCATATCAAAACCCGCTTTGGCGGATTCCTTGGCAAATTCCACCAATTTGTCTTCATCAATGTTGAAATAGCAGGCTTCCCAGGTGTTCAGCACCACCGGATGAGGCTTTTGAACCGCTTCCTTGGGCAGAATACGGTTTCTGGTGAAATCATGAAGCGAGCGGGTCATCTGCCCGAAGCCTTTGTCCGAGAAGGTGAGAATGGCTTCGGGAGAGGCAAATTCCTCGCCCGGCAGCAGGGTGTAGCCGAAATTTTCCTCGCCTAAACCCACCTGTACACGGGTGTGCTCGGTCTGATCCACCTCCACCTCGTCCAAAAAGGAGCCGGAATATACGAAATTGAATCCGTAGACATTGCCCTTGGTTTCGGTTGCTTTTTTGTCGCACAGGGCAAAAAAGGGATTGAACTGGTGGGAGGAGGCACCTCTGCGGGAGTAAATGCTCTGCATACCGTAGTGCAGGGGGGTGCGCTGAAGATGACGCTCGTCGTAGTGTGCACCGTAGAGCGAGACCATATCATAGTCCAAGCCGGGCAGATCCAGGGTAAAGGACATACATTTTTCCAGCTTCACGGGCGCATTGCCCCTGTTGCGCAGGAGCATATAGCGGGAAATCACATCCTCTTCATAGAAGACGGTATAGTAGAGAAAAAGCTCACAGCCGGTAACCCGGTCAGACAGCTTGATTTCCAGTGTTTTTTCGCCGTCGGCGGAGGCGAAGGGCAGGCCTTCAATTTCTTTTCGGCCCTGTAAATACCGGTGGGATACATAGGAAAAGTCGGTGACGCCGGTGCCGTCCGCACCCTTTAACTTCAAGGCCGCCGTGCGGAAGTCTCCCGAACCGAAGAACGAATATTCCTGGGGGAATACATCGGGGGACCAGGTGTTGCCGAATTCCTGCTTGTAGGGCGAAAAGGAGTAGCAACAGGGCTTGTACAGGTCGAAGGACTCTCTTTTTCTGCCGTAGAAATGATGCACCAGATACCGCTCTTTTGAAACACCGAAGACATAACGGGTGTTTTTCGTGGTCAGGGTGAAGAGACGCTCTTTCTTTGAAAAATGAATGGGCATAATGGCCTCCTTGCATTTTTATTCCGCTGTTATGATAGCACATTTTGGTTTGATTTACAAGCGAAAAGTGGAAAAGTGTTCTTGAAAATCCGGCTTTTTTGTGCTACACTGAAGGGCGACCGAAGGAGAAAAGGAGTCTGATGATTTGGAAAGCAAGCTGTTTGCGCTACTGCCGCCGGAGTATGTTTGTACACCGGACGGTATGGAAATTGACCGGAACGGGGATTTGGTGCTGTCCTGCCCCAATTTTGCAGATGAAAAAACCAGCGGATGTCTCTTGAAGGTGCGGAAAGGCGACCGGAAGGTCACCAAATGGTTGGATGTGCCGGTGCATCCCGAAACCGGGGTAGCAAGAAACATGGGCATTGCCTTTGACCGTTCCAAAAAGAATCTGTTTGTCTGCGACAATCAGGGCTGGAGCGAAAGACCCGAAGTGCTCTACAAGGGCAGAATCCTGAAGCTGACCGTAAACGATGAGGGCATAGAGGAATGGAAAACGGTGGCTTATCACATGGAGCACCCCAACGGTGTGCGCTATCGGAACGGCTACATTTATGTCACCCAGTCCTATATGCATCCGGTGAAGCGTCCGGACGGACTGTTGGTTTCGGGGGTTTACCGGTTCCGGGAGGATGAAGAAAATGTGGAAATCCACAACGATCTGACCGACCGGAATCTGCTTTGTACCTTTGTGACCGGAAACAGGAACTGTGCGTACGGAGCGGATGGGATCGTTTTTGCGCCGGACGGCAGTCTGATGGTGGGAAATTTCGGCGACGGAGAGGTATACAGAATTATCCTGAATCAAGACGGAAGCGTCCGGGAGCAGGTGCCCCTGTACCGGAATGCCGCAGAATTGCAGTCCACCGACGGGATGTGCTATGACCCTGCGGGAAATCTGTACATTGCCGATTTTTCCGCCAATGCCCTTTGCAGGATCTCTCCCGACGGCCAAGTGAAGCGCATCGCTTCTTCGCCCGATACCGACGGACTGAAGGGAGAATTGAATCAGCCCGGCGAGCCGATCTACTATGACGGAAAGATCGTTCTCTCCTGCTTCAATCTGGTGACGGGGCCGGACAAGGTGAACAAGAGCCACACCATGCCCTGCACGCTTGCCTATATCGAGTTATAATCGGTTAGATAAGTCCGAACCACCTTGCATTCTCAACAAAAAGGCTCTTGAATTTTTCTTTGAGCTTTCTTGATTTCCCCCGTTTTTGCCTAAAATGCTCCAAAATCAAAAGAAGAAAAAGCGAACATTTATCTGTCAGATAAATGTTCGCTTTTTTGGCCTACCCGAGCGGATTCGAACCGCTGACCTTTAGAGTCGGAGTCTAACGCGCTATCCAGCTGTGCCACGGGTAGATTTTTTGTACCTCTCGATTCTATCACAAAAAAGCGGACTTGTAAAGGGTTTTTTGAAAAAAGTAAAAAAATTGCTTTTTTCGGTAAAAATGTAAGATAGACCTTTTCAAAACGATTGAAATATGATATAATATCCTTGACTGCACAGGAAAGAACAGGAAAAAGTCAAAGGGTGCGGCCCAAAAGCGGCTCTTCTTTGAATCGGGATTGCCGAAAAGGGCCGAAAGAGGCTTTTGTCGGGTGCGGAATGCAAAGGAAAGGGGTCAAAACGGAATGGAAAAGGAACTCCTTGTGCGGGCGTCTTTGACCGTGGAAGAAACCGAAAAAGCCGGCGAAGAATTGGCTCCGCTTCTTGAAAAAGGGGACTTTATCGCCTTGGAGGGAGAATTGGGCGCCGGGAAAACGGCGTTTGTCCGGGGAATATGCCGGAAATTCTGTCCGCAAGCCCGTGTGTGCAGTCCGACCTACACGGTCATGCGGTGCTATGAGGGGGGAATCTGCCCCTTCTATCACTTTGATATGTACAGGATCACCTCCCCGGAGGACTTGGAATCGGTGGGATTTTACGATTGCGAGGGAGTCATTGCCGCCGAATGGAGTGAGAATACGCCCTATGCTCTGCCCAAGCGCTATTATCGGGTGAACATTGAGAAGACTGCCGGCGGGCGGCGGATTGCGGTATTCCTGCACGACGGAGGGTAAGAGCCGCCAAAAAGCTTTGAAAGACGGAAAGACAGAACAGAAAAGAAGAAAAGGATTATGAAAGTTTTAGCGTTGGAGAGCAGTGCGGGAATTGCCGGGGTGGCTCTTCTGGAGGATGAAAAGATACTGTATTTATCCGAGGATGTTCTGGGACATACCCATTCGGAAACGCTGCTTCCGATGATTGCAGAATGTTTGGAGCGCCATGGGTTAGAGCCGAAGGATGTGGACCTGTTTGCCTGTGCGGCGGGGCCGGGTTCGTATACCGGCGTCCGGATCGGCGTTGCCACCGTGAAGGGGCTTGCATCCGGCAGCGGGAAGCCCTGCATCGGCGTTTCGTCCTTGGAGGCGTTGGCGCACAACTGCACCGATCTGGAGGGGGTTCTCTGTCCGGTGATGGATGCCCGGCGGGATCAGATGTATACGGCGCTTTTTGAATGCAGAAGGGGAGAGGTGAAGCGGCGTTCGGAGGATGCGCTTCTGCCCCTTGAACAGCTGGATCGGGTGCTGAAGGCGCTGGGACGGCAGGTGTATCTGATCGGTGACGGGGCGCAAAAGGCTGAAGAGAAGCTGACCTTCCCAAAAAAGCGCCGGGTATCGTCCTTGTTGCAGAATCAGAATGCCTACGGTGTGGCCAGGGCTGGATTGTTGCAGTATCAAAGGGAGCCGCAGAAGGACTATGACGAAGGAAACCTTTTCCCGATCTACCTACGGGCCACCCAAGCCGAACGGGAGCGGATCTCCCGGGAGCATAAAGATTGAATTTGCCGATGTACATACGGAAAGGAAGTGTATACCCATGGAGAAAAAGCCGATAGCCCTTGCCTGCGATCACGCAGGGTACCCCTTGAAGGAAGAACTGAAGAAGCATCTGGAAAAGAGGGGCATTGCCTATACCGACTATGGAACCAACAGCACCGAATCGGTGAATTATCCCGAATATGCCCATCTGCTCTGTCAGGCGATCGGGGAAGGGAAAAACGATTTGGGCATTCTGATCTGCGGCACGGGCGTAGGCATGAGCATTGCCGCCAACAAACACAGCGGGATTCGTGCCGCCGTTTGTTCGGATACCTTCTCGGCCCGTTATACCAGAATGCACAACGATGCCAATGTGCTGTGCTTGGGTGCCCGGGTGGTGGGTGCAGGGCTGGCAGAGGACCTGTGCGACCTGTTTCTGGATACCCCTTTTGAAGGAGGAAGACACCAGAAACGGGTGGATATGCTGAACAGCCTGGACAAAACAAACTAAAAACAAAGGTAGAAAGGTTTGAAAGATAAATCTTTCAAACGCGTTTTGTGGCTTTCGCCATCGGAGCGATG
>ERZ857757.613-NODE-613-length-34931-cov-31.428834_pt1 | contig 34931 bp, 30 predicted proteins | sample MGYA00519764_ERZ857757 | MGnify/ENA primary metagenome ERZ857757 (study PRJEB31778, sample SAMEA3449359) | human gut metagenome | biome: human gut; feature: human-associated habitat; material: faeces | place: United Kingdom | collected 2010/2012 ...
AGGGGCGAGAAAATGGCGCATCTTGTTTTTTTGCTATGCTTTTGCATAGCAAAAAAGACCGCCTCGGGCGGTCTTTTTTGCTTGTCAGACGATGCGGTAGTCGCCGTTGGCGGCGGCGGTCTGACGCTGGAGCTTTTGGGACGCCAGGGCGTCCTCCAGCGCCACGATGATGCTGTTGGACACCAAAAAGCCCCGGGGCGTCAGACGCCAGCCCTTCTCCGTGGGCTGGGCCAGCCCGGCACTCTCGTACTGCCGGAACAGCGCGTCCAAAGGGGCGAAGCGCTGGCGGTAGGTGCGCTCGAAGCAGGCGCGGTCGATGCCCTCCGCCGTGCGGAGGGACAGCATGACGTACTCGAAATCCCGGGCCAGCGTCTCCCCTGTCTCGGACTCGGACAGCACCAGCTGGCCGGCGATGTAGCGGTCTATGTCCCGGATGTAGGCGAAGCGGACGCCGCCCATGTCGGAGTGCGCCCCCGGGCCGAAGCCGGCGTATTCGTCCATGTGCCAGTATTTCAGATTGTGCCGGGAGGCAAAGCCGGGTCTGGCGAAGTTGGAGATCTCGTACTGCTCGTAGCCGTGCTGGGCCAGAAGCTCCACAGCGCAGAGATACATCTCCGCCTGCTGGTCGTCGTCGGGAAACGTCTCCTGCGCCCGGCGGAGGTACAGGGGCGTGCCCTCCTCCAGCTTCAGGCCGTAGCAGCTGATATGCTCCGGGTTCAGGACCAGCACCTCCGCCAGCGTATCCAGCCAGTGGTCCAGCGTTTGGCCCGGCAGGCCGTAGATCAGGTCCATGCTCAGGTTGCGGATGCCGGCTCTGCGGATGGCCTGGGCCGCCTGTTTGACCTGGTCGAAGGTGTGGATACGCCCGATGCGGCGCAGCAGGTCGTCATCGGCGGACTGGACGCCCAGGGAGATGCGGTTCACCCCGGCCCGGCGCAGGGTGCGCAGGGCCTTTACGTCACAGGCGGAGTCCGGGTTGGCCTCCACGGTGATCTCCGCATCGCGGTTGACATCGTACCGCTTGCGGATGGTCTGGAGGATGGCCTTGAGACGGGACGCGCCCAGGTAGGTGGGCGTGCCGCCGCCGATATACACCGTGTCCGCCTGGTGGGCGGCGGCCTGGGGAGCGACCTCCTCTAAATGGCGCACCAGGGCGGCGGTGTAAGCGTCCATTTTCTCCTCGCTGTGGGGCAGGGAGTAAAAATCGCAGTAGCTGCATTTCTGCCGGCAGAAGGGGATGTGGACGTACAGCCCCAGCGGCTTTTTGGCGGGCCGAGCCATCATCGTACCCGGGGCGGCAGCATGGTCACCGCGTCATAGAAGCAGTTGACCCTGCAGCTGCGGCAGCCGATGCAGTCGTCCTGGCGTACCTCATAGATGCCGTCAGGCCGCTGGTCGATACATTTCATCACGCAAAACATGGCGCACCAGCCGCAGCCGGTGCAGCGCACCGGGTCGATGACCGCCAGCTGGACGGCCTTGCGCCCAAAGGGATGGGCGGGGTCAACGGTGTTGGTCATGGCGGACACATCCTTTCTCTCCTCGTCTGCGTATCATTATAGCCGTTATTTGCCGCGTTTACAAGTATAATGACATCGTCCGCGGGCAGACTATGGCCGAAAGGATGTGATGCCATGACGCCCAAGGAATATGACGCACTGGTGCGGCAGCTGTCGCCCAAGTCGCCCATCTGGAAGGATACGCTGATGGCCTTTCTGGTGGGCGGCGGCATCTGCGTGGTGGGGCAGCTTATTTTGAACGGATGGGGTGAGCTGGGACTGGCAAAGGACGACGCGGCCACCGCCACCTCCGTTACGCTGGTGTTTCTGTCGGTGCTGGCCACGGCGCTGGGTCTGTATCACCGGCTGGCGCGGTATGCCGGGGCGGGCACGTTAGTGCCCATCACCGGCTTCGCCAACGCCGTGGCCTCCCCGGCTATTGACTTCCGGGCGGAAGTTCGCTGTATAATTGGGATAGTCAGAGAAAACCGCAATCGGTGAGTATCAGGACTGAATCCGACAAAATATGCTGGGAAGGAGGTACTTGAAGCGGCTATTATCCCGCATGATTTCAGCCTGCCACAGAGCCAGATGGATGTAGCTGATCCGTCTGGCTCATTTTATTTTCCGATACTTTTATAACACGGGAGGAAGTACCATGCAACAGGGCGTATTATACTTTGAGGGGCAAACAGAACGTATGGATATCCGTTTTGAGAACAAGGAAATCTATGGCGGCCTGCACTGCGGAACTGCAATGGAGGTCTTGATAAATGACGAATGGATACCCACTCGCATTGAGTACGGAAACGACTGGTATCTCGTAGGGGTGCAGAAGGAATCGTTACCCGGACTTCAAGTAAGAATATAGTAACCACATACTGCAAGGGCAGTCTCTTGATTAAAGGGGCTGCCTTGTTTTTATATCCAGTCGCAGAAAGGAGGAACCCGTCATGCCGAAATGCCTGTTCAGATACCAATGGGTTAAGCTGCCCAGGGCTCATTTGCCGGTCGGCAAGGGAATCATGGGTTATTGGGCGAAGCTGGCCTCGCGGGCGGCATTTCGCAAGGGTCGGGCAAAATACTGCGGATACACAAACGATGTAATGCCAGGGATGTGGTCCGGTGGCGTGGTCGGCTTAAAGAGCATTCTGGGCGTCAAAAGCCGCACGGAGGCTCTGGAAATCATGAATACGCTCAGCCGGTTCGGGTATATCCGTTACACGCTTGATGAGAAAACAAAGAAGCTGGAATATGTCGTCACCGATTGGGTTGTAAAATGCTCCGGCGCCGAATGCATGAGCGGAACAGTCTATGCAACAGACGGCTATGGCTTTCTCTGCCTTCCCCGCAACATCACGCAGCGCCTTGCGGACCAGCATTATACATTCGGCGAATCAGATGCATGGCTGGACCTCTGGTGCCACACGGTTTGGCAGGAGACCGGCAATGCGTTTTCTTATCTGGCGCCTGCCGTTCAATTCGGGAGACTTGGCGCCGCTTTGACATTGGAAGCCTTGGGACGGCGCTGGGGCTGGGAAAAGACAAAGGTGTGGAGATTTTTTCAGAAGAATGGGGATGCCTTCGCTCTGCACCGTCTGCCGGGCTCCTACGGCTGCCTCATTTTCAATAGACTGTATCCGCTGGATACAGAGGCTTCCCTGCCCACCTGCGCAGAAATTGAACGCATTATTGAGAAAATGCGTATTTGCGCCGGAAATGCGCATATTGGAGGCTCGGACAATGCACGCCTGAACAAGATGATCCTTTGGTATAGCCGCAGGATCATTATCATGAGAACCACTGATTATGCCGAACAGGCATCAGAAAATCGCGTTGCACTTTCGTCCCCTATAATACGCGCGTATACTTCTCTGTGTTGGAATTGTCAGAACTGTATCTATGACTGCAGAGGTATAAGTAGTAGACTACGCCGCATAGATGCGAACCACATCCGCGGGCCATGTGCTTACGCGGATTTTTTCTTGCACTCACGAAACCGGAAAGGAGAATCAACATGAGCAAAATCGAAAGCAGTGCCGGAAAGGCGCTTTATGAACAGCAGGAAACCAAGCTGTCGCAGCAATCTGCCGCATTTATTGAGCTTCTAACAAAGCGCGGCATTCTGGGAGATTCGTCTATCGATGATGACAGAGTCCGCCAAGCCAAAAAGGAGAAAAAGAAAAGCATGTATCATAACACGCTTCTCCTGCTGCAGCACTACCGAACCATTCTCTGGACGCTGGAATGCTTCCCGTCCAGCGTAGCAGAGGAGCTGGATCGCCCTCTGAAGGATCTGGATACGCTGCTGGATCGGATCGACCTGGAACTTGGGATGAACAATCGAAAGCTGGAAGGCCGGATGGAGAGTGTACGCCGCTCCCGCCTGCTGGTTGACCGGCTCAACGATGCGGTCAGTATATTGAAAGCCAAACCGGTCAACGGGCACAAGATGTACGACATCATCTACATGACCTTTCTCGGACCGGACAAGCTGATGCACGAAGAGCTTCTGTACCGTCTGGACATCTCTGCCCGGCACTATTACCGGCTCCGCACGCAGGCAATCAATATCATCGCCCTGCGCCTATGGTCTGCCCCTGCCGGCGAGGTGGATTCCTGGCTGGAGGTTCTTTCTATTTTGGAAAACTGGTAAGTGCGCCTGATCTGGCATAGTGGATGGCACAGAAAAAGGCGGAGAAAATGGCACGGTTCGCGCCGATGACATGTAAATGCAAACATGCTATACTGTTAGCGTCCGATAGTAGGAGCACACCATAAAGGCGCCGTTTCTGCGAGGCAGTTCAGCCTCCGAGAGCGGTGCCTTTTTATGTGCCGAATTGAAAAACAGGAGGTAAAAGCATGTCAAAGCAACTTGTATCAGGTAAGCATCGGCTCAGAAATACCTACTGGTCGTTAGTGGGCGCCGCGTCGGCAACGATCCTCTCCGTCCAGCCCGTAATGGCTGAAACAATCTGGGACCGCTTTTCCACGATCATGCGGGATATCTACGGACAACTGGTCGGGATCAGTACCATTGTCGCCGTGACCGTGGCAGCCATTGCGTTGTTGGTGCGGATGGTCAGCCGGAACCAGCGTGCGGTGGACGAGGCTACCAGCTGGCTCAAACGAGTCGTTGTGACCTGGATTATTCTTAACACACTCGGCTTTATCGTAGCATACCTGCAGCCGTTGATCGCCGGCGGGCAGTACACAGGTTAATGATCAACAGTTCGGGAGCAGTCAGGAGGTGAACGACTATCTTAGACTGGATTTTTGAAGGGATCGTGACATGGATCTCCAGTATTGCCTCGCAGATCATGGACGCGGTTTCCGGCCTCTTTCTCAATGCGTTGGGAACAGACATGGTGACCATGGAGGAGTATTTCCCCTTCATCACCAAGGCCTTTGACGTCATGCAGTACACAGCCTGGGCAGTCCTTTTTCTCATTGTGGTCTGGCAGCTGTTCCGTGCGTTCGGAGGACCCATTACAGAAGCCGAAAACCCATGGCAATTAGTTGTGCGTGGCGCGATTTTCGCGCTGCTGATCGGATACGCAAAACCAATTTTCATGCTGGCGCTCGACATTGCCAGAGCGCCGTATACGGCACTGATGGATGTAAGCATGACGGCGGAGGAATTCACCTTTGCCGGTGTGGAGCAGGTACTGAGCAACGGACTGCTGACAATCGTTTCAACTGCGACGGTTGTCGGGCCCATACTGGTTCTGATCCTGCTGATCGCGCTCGGATGGAACTACTTCAAGCTGCTGCTGGAGGCGGTCGAACGGTATATCGTGGTCGGTGTGCTGTGCTACACCTCCCCGCTGGCATTCTGCATGGGCGGCTCCAAGGCGACCAATCAGGTCTTTAAAAGCTGGTGCAGGATGGTGGGCTCGCAGCTTCTCCTGCTGGTCATGAACGTGTGGTTTATCCGGGGCTTTAACTCCTCAGTAGGCCAGTATATCGGAAACGGCGGCGCGCTGAGTACAGGGCAGGGGTCTATCTTTCTATGGCTGTTCTGCGCGCTGGCATTCCTAAAGACCGCGCAGAAATTCGACAGCTATATGGCCGCCATGGGACTGAATGTGGCGCAGACCGGTTCCAGCATGGGCATGGAGCTGCTGATGGCCGCAAGGGTGATCAGCGGCGTGGGACACAGCGCGAAGAGCGCAGGCAGCGTGTTCGGCAGGGGCGGTTCGACTGCAACCGGAACCGGCGCCGCGGCCAGCGGCTTTGCATCCGGCTTTGCCAGCAGATTCAAGGGTAACAGCTATGTCCGTGATGCCGTCGTTGATGGAGGTACCCGCATGGGCATGGGCGGCGGCGTCGGCTTTGTCGGGCGCGTTTTTGGCGGTGTAGCTGCCAGAAACGGTGCGATGCTTACGGGAGAATCCATCTCCTCCGTAGCAGCGCGTCCCGCAGAAGCAGCCGGCACCATTGCCGGCGATATCGCAGACCGCAGCCTTGGCAACTACATGCCTCAGCTTGCGGGCCATACACTCAAGGGAACCCAGATCAGCGGCGGACACATCAGCACGACGGCGACCGGCACAGACGGCAAGGTCAGCAGTGTGGAGATGTTCAATACGGCGCAGTTTGAAAAACCCGCCGCTCCGCACTCCGTTGTAACTGCCACTGACGGCAGCACATGGTATCAGATGGCCAGCGGCGAGGGCCGAAACGCCTTCTACGATGCGCCCGGGTTTACCGGCAGCCCCGCCGAATCCGAACAGGTTGCAGCAGCCTTCCCCGGCGCTGCTGAAGGTACAGTCCTTCGCAACACGGGCGACGGCATCATGGAAGCCAGCAGTGAGAGCGGAAACAGCCTGTGGTACAACAGCGCGTATTACAATGAGCCCGACGCGCCGCACACTGTCATGCAGGCGGCAAACGGCGTAGACTGGTACGCTATGCAGCAGCACGCGGAAGCGCCTGCCTTTGAACAGGGAGAGGCCGCAGACGCATATAACCAGGCGGCCTTCCGCAACTTCATGCCCGGCTTTGAGCAGCAGGTGGCACATGTGGACGGCACGCATCGGGAGGACGGACACTTCGAGGTCCGCCATACCGATGGCTCCGGGACGGCTTTTTACGACACCGCCAGATTCGCCGCACCGCGCGGGGATTATCAGGTATATGAGGACGTCAGAGGGCAGCAATGGATCGCCATCCATGGAGACCCCGCTGTGGAACGCAAGCCGGTGTTCGAGGACGGAAAGCCCGTCTACGACGGTGAAAACGTCCGCACGGTGTCCGTGGAGTCGGTTCGATACAAGAACACGCCCAGCCGCTTTAAGGAGCCGGAAAAGCGTCCGGACAGCGGCATAAAGGCGCCGAAGCGCAGGAAATAAATGCAGCGGGCAACAGCCGGAGCGGATGATATCCCTCCGGCTGTTTTGCCTGCCCGCGAATAAAGAAACCAGCCGCCACGCGCGGCTTCGGATACTCACCGGGGAGGTGTAAAAGAAAATGGCTGAGCCGGATAAACGGCAGATAGGCGACGGCAGCGATAATTACGGCGAAGCTGCCAAGCAGATGGCCAAAGCCGCAAAGGAAGCAGGAAAAGAGACGGCGAAGCAAGCCGCCGTGAAAGGCGCTGAAGCCGGCGCCAATGCAGCAGCCGCAACGGTGCAGGCAGGCGTGGAGGGCGGCAAGGCGGTTGCCGAGATAGCCGCAGGAACCGCTGCGGGCGGACCGTGGGGTGCGATTTTATCGGCGGCATGGGCCATGCGTCACACGCTGTTTAAGATACTTGTCTGCATCTGCCTGTTTTTCCTTGTCATTATCGTCCTGATCGTTTCACTGCCCAGCGTTGTCACAAACAGCGTGTTTGGGCTGGATGGGTCGATGGTGGACATGGAAAACCCCACAACACTGCTGGAATCCTATAACGACCTTGCCGCAGATATTTCCGCAGTTGTGGAGGAAGGGTATGACGCAGCCCTCGCAAAAGTCGAGCAGATCATTGAGGACGGCGGATACGACTACGATCTGTCTATGGATGCACTTATCAATTACGCACAGGGTTCCGCCGGGTACGATGTAAGCTATATCCTTGCGGCCTACTCCGCATCGCTTCAACAACGCAATACCGGCAAGGAGGATATGCTGGCAAAGCTTCGCAGCGTTGCCGACAGTATGTTTCCGGTATCTTTCGTAGAGAAGGAATCGGAGCAAATCGTCCCCTTTACCTACGCTACATACAGACCCGTTACCGTGACGGTCGTCACATCGAAGACACAGACGGGAACCATCAATGGTGTTCCGCAGTACCGTTATACCACAGCCCGTCGCACCTACTATGAGCCGGACGAAACGATAACAACATCGGAGCCGGTCAATGTGGCAGCCTATACGCCTGTGGCAGTTTCCGTTCCCATATACAGCGGAGGCAGAATCACCGGCACACGAAGCGAAATCTATTATGAGCAGGGCGGCACGGAGACGCTCACTCCGGAAACGGAGGTCGTAAAGTATGTGGAATGCACCGTACAGCCATTTGATAACAGCGTCATCATCCGAGCCTTCGGGATCGATCTTTCCGCCACTTATGACCAATTCAAAATAACCTATGGCGAGGCCATTCAGAAGATGGCCAACGCCTTGAAAATGACGCTGTATGGGACATTAGGCAACGGGCAGATGGTTCCCTTGACCGATGCGGAGCTGATCGCCTTTGTCAACGCGCAGAACTGCAGCCCCATGCGGAAGCACATCATTACAACGGCATTGTCGCTGGTGGGCAAGGTCCCATATTTCTGGGGCGGCAAGTCGGCGCCCGGCTGGAACGATGCTTGGAACACGCCGCGGCTGGTGACGTCAGCCGGTTCTCCGACGACCGGCACGATTCGGCCCTACGGTCTTGATTGCAGCGGATTCACCACATGGGTATTCAATACGGCAGTAGGCGTTGAGATCGGCGCCGGCTGCAACGGACAGTACCCGAATACCTACGGCGTCTCCGCAGCGGAGCTGCTGCCGGGTGATTTGGGATTCCTTGCGGATGATGACGGTTGGGGCCATGTGCTTATTTTTGCCGGATATGATGCGGAAGGGACACGTATGTGGGTGCATTCCTCCGGCGGCATCGGCGTTATCCTGAATACGCCAAGCTATGAAGGAAGGCTTTCCTATCGCCGCCTCAGCATCGTGGATTACAATGCGCCGGTGGTAAACGCCCCCATCGGCGAGGCGCTTTATACGCTGGAGGTAGAGGTGACGCATTACTGCGCCTGCGCAAAGTGCTGCGGCAGCAATGCGCAGGGGCTTACCGCCAGCGGCAAACAGGTAGCGGTCGGTATGGTCGCTATGTCCAGCCATTATCCCTTCGGCACGCAAATCATGATAAACGGTACCATGTACACCGTGGAAGATCGGGGCGGCTCGGGCATAGAGAACAATATCCATCGCGTGGATATCTATGTGCCGGACCATCAGAAGGCGCTGCGGATGGGACGGTATACCACAACCGCAACAATTTACAGATTAGGCAGGTGAAAAACTTGGACGAAAGAGAATACAACAACGTGTACGCAATCCCCGCAAACTATACGGACAGCGGCAAACTGCTGGGAGGGATGATCGATACCCGGAACGCAATCGAAACGGTGATTCTGGTGCTGGCTTTGGGCTATCCGGAGCTGATTCTGATCCCCATGCCCGGCACCATCCGCATCGTGGTCATGACGGTCACGCTGCTGCCGCTGGCGGTGGTGTCTGCAATGGGCGTGGATGGCGGGTCGCTGTTTCAGTACATCGGCCATATCATCCATTTCTGGACACACCGCAGGAAATTACACTTCAGGAGGATCGGATACCGCTATGGCCAAAGCAAAAGGAAAAAGAAACCGCAGAAAAGAAAAGCTTGAGTTTGTACAGGATTATTTGCCCATCCGCGACCTGAAAAACGGAATCATTGAAACGACGGACAACCGCTACATAAAAATCCTTGAGATCGAGCCGATCAATTTCACGCTGCGATCCGATGAGGAGCAGTTCAACATCATCTCCAGCTTTGCCAGCTGGCTGAAGATATCCCCCATGCGGCTGCAGTTCAAGTCCATTACGCGCCGCGCGGACTCAGATAAGCACATATCCATGATCTGCGAGGAATTGGAACACGAGGAGAATCCGCAATGTAAGGAACTTGGCGAAGATTATATCGGACTCATCAAGGATGTGGGAAATCGGGAAGCGCTGACGAGGCGCTTCTTTCTGATTTTCCAGTATGAGGCGGTAGGCCGCAACGAAAGCGACGACTATGCAAAAATCTATGGCATGCTCCAGACCGCCGAGCAGACAGCGCGGGCGTATTTCATGCAATGCGGCAACAGCATCGTCCAGTCCAAAGACCCGGATGAAGCGACTGCCGAAATCCTATACATGTTTTACAACCGGCGCTCCTGCACGGACGAGCCGTTTTCCTCCCGTGTAGATCGCATCGTGGTGGACACCATGGCGGCAAAGAAGAAAATCATCGGCATGGACCCGGTGCCGCCTATCCGTATGGCCAACTTTCTGGCGCCCCGCGGCATCGACCTGAGCCATTATAACTATGTCGTTATGGACGGGCTGTACTATTCCTTCCTCTACATCAAGGCAGGCGGGTATCCAAGCCGCGTCCGGGCCGGCTGGATGTCCTCGCTCATCAACGCCGGAGAAGGAGTGGATATCGACGTCCATCTCCGCCGTGAGAACCGCAGCCGCACCATAGATAAGGTCGCCCAGCGGATCAGGCTCAACCGCACCAAGCTCAAGAGCATGCAGGATACCAGCACCGATTATGAGGAGCTGACCAATTCCATACAGGCGGGCTATTTTATCAAGAATGGCATCGCCAACTACAACGAGGACCTCTTTTACATGAGCGTTTTCATCACCGTATCGGCCAAAACCTACGAGGAATTGCTTTGGCGCAAGCAGCAGATGGTGGATATGCTCAAATCCATGGATATGTACACCAGCGAGTGCAGCTTTCAGCAGGAGGCCGCACTGCAGTCGGTGATGCCGTTCCTGAAAATCTCGCCCAAGCTTGAGAAAAAGGCGCAGCGCAATGTGCTGACCAGCGGCGCCGCATCCAGCTATATCTTCACCAGCTTTGAGCTGTCGGATGACAATGGCGTGCTGTTGGGCATCAACCGATACAACAACTCCCTGTGCATCGTGGATCTGTTCAACACAAAGATCAATAAAAATGCCAACCTGAACCTGCTGGGCACATCGGGCGCAGGCAAGACCTTCACCATGCAGCTGCTGGCGCTTCGGATGCGGATGCGCGGCATTCAGTGCTACATTCTGGCGCCCATCAAGGGACACGAATTCCGTAGAGCCTGCAATAAGATCGGCGGCGAGTTTATCAAGATCGCACCGGGTTCCCCCCACTGCATCAACGTAATGGAGATACGGCATACCATGTCGCCGGAGATGGAGCTGATTGACGAGATTGATTATGTGGAGATGGGCTCCATGCTGGCTCGAAAAATTCAGCAGCTCATGACCTTCTTCGGCCTGCTGATCCCCGATATGAGCAACGAGGAGGAGCAGATGCTGGATGAAGCACTAATTCGCACATATGCGGATTTCGGCATCACCCATGATAACGACTCCATCTATACGGATATGGCCTCCGCTCCGCCCAAAATGAAGCAGATGCCTATCCTGGGCGACCTGCATAAGCACCTGCAGGAGAATCCCATGACCCAGCGGCTGGCGGCCATCATCAGCCGTTTTGTCACCGGCAGCGCCCAAAGTTTCAACAGACAGACCAATGTAGATCTCTCTAATAAATACATCGTACTTGACCTGTCGGAGCTGAAGGGCAAGCTGCTTCCGGTGGGCATGTTCATCGCACTGGATTATGTGTGGGATCAGATAAAGGCTGACCGCACCAAACGCAAAGCCATCTTTATCGACGAGATCTGGCAGCTGATCGGCGCCAGTTCCAACCGCATGGCCGCAGAGTTTTGCCTTGAGATATTCAAGGTTATCCGCGGCTTCGGCGGAGCGGCCATTTCCGCAACGCAGGATCTGTCGGATTTCTTCGGTCTGGAGGACGGCAAGTACGGCAGGGCGATCATCAACAACTCCAAGAACAAGATCATTCTGAACCTGGAGCCGGACGAGGCCCGCTATGTACAGGAAACGCTGAAGCTCACCCGCACGGAGATCCGCGCCATCACCCGCTTCGAGCGCGGCGAGGCGCTCATCAGCTCCAACAACAACAAAGTGCCCGTGGTGGTGAAGGCCTCCAAGCTGGAAAAGGAAATGATCACCACGGATCGTGCCGAACTGGAGGCCATCCTCAAAGAACGGCAGAGGGAGAAAACGCATTCAGCGTAGAATACGCATTTCACAAAGAATACGCACACACAGAAGGAGGTGAACAACATGCTGCTTGATGATGAGCGCCATGTGATCAAATGGCTGTCGCAGTACGGCGCACTGACCAAAACACAGGTGATCCGACTGCTGCGGGACAAAACCCCGGAGACGGCGGAGAAGATTCTTCGCAATCTGAAAAGGGAGCATCAAATCTCGGATGTGGCCGGTGGCTACTATCTGGCTTTGGATGGACTATGCAAGCCGGATCAGCGGACGATCCTTGCCGTATGGGTGCTGCTGCGGTTTATCGACTATGTGGATCCCATGGCGCATTATCCTGCGGTCTACCCGTCCCAAATCTTTTTTCTGAAGGAAAACACCGGCTATGAGATCGTTGTGCTGTATGACGGCGAGCAGCACCTTAGCAAGCTGCTGCAGCCGCAGGATGACGAGATGAAATATATCTTTGTCCTGCCCAATATCGCCATGGCGTCCCAGATGATGCTCCCCAAAGCGCCCTGCCTGTTTGCAACCGTTAACTTTGCCGGGCAGGAAGAACCAGACATTACATTTTACACAGAGGAGGCTGCAACCGATGGACTCGATAAACTCGTTCATTCATCTGCTGGATAAAATAGAGACGCAGGATCGACGGCTCGGCATGACCATAAAAAATCTCCGCTGTCTGACTGGAGGGAAAAGCATGGAGCTGGCGTATGCCATGGCGCTGAAGCTGGCTGAGGAAAGTGAAAAATTGACGCTGCTGACCAGAGCGCTTCCCGCCTACACGGGAAATCCACGGGCACTGCGGGATGTGGATGCGGTTGCAGCAGAGTCGGTTCCAATAGAAGCGGGCTTTACCATCGAAGGCTGGTTCTGCATCCGGCTGCCTCTGCTGCTCCCCAAAAAGGAGAGGGGCTCCGCCTCCTATATCCGGGGCATCCTGTACCCCGCGCTCAGGAGCTTCTTTCAGGGCAAAGCGCCGGTTCGATACCCCGAAAGCATCATGATATTCCGCCATGTATATGAAAAAGGCAGGCCGGAGCGTCGGTACCGGGATCATGACAATATTGAGATCAATATGGTCTCCGATACCGTCGCCATGTATGTGCTTACGGATGACGCGCCGCCGTGCTGCGATCATTTCTACTGCAGCGCGGCCTCCACGCAGGAGCGTACGGAGGTGTATGTGGTCCCGGCACGGGATTTTCCCCAGTGGCTGGTACTGGAGCCCCTGATCCCGGACGAGGGGGTGATGCTCCATGAAAATGTGCCGGAGCAGCGTCAAAAACATGTGTAAAAACAGGGCAAAACCCCGCCTCCCCAATGACATATCTTTTAACAGCCGGAAAACACCGATGAAACCGATATTTTTCAGGCATTTTGCGTGGACGGTTTCCGACAAAGAGAGCAGTCATGTTGTCGGAAAGCTCCTGCATTCCGGGGTTTGAAACAATGATTACCGTTCGGCCGGGAAGTCATGTGCATCGGCTTATCACAGTGCTTGGGCTCGCCGGCGAATACCCTGTCCGTTCGCTTGGCGTGCTGGGAAACGAGCGTACTCTCAGAGCGCTGGTGGGTAAACTTTCCACAACACAGGAGCTTCGTAATCCGGATACCGGCGAGCGGATGAGGGTAAAGCTGCTGCAGCTGACCGGTATTGGGAATGCCAAAGCGATTCGTTTCTGTAAGGGCGCTCTCCCCATACTGGAATGGATACATCCGGACGCATACGGCTATTATATGGCCGCGTTTTACAATCATAGATTCCCCGGCGGTATGGCGCATCGGGACCGCAACCTTCGGGTTGCCGAGACAATTGGGATGCACCTGACCGCCGGTATCGAGACAAGGGTCTATCTACTCCCCGCCTTGCAAAACCGGGCTATCCTTCGGATAACACCGGACGCGCCTGCCTTCTATCTGGCGCGGGACTTCAAAAAGATCACCCCAGCGGAACAGAACAAAACCATGTTCACACGCATCGTCGGCGCAATCTTCTATCCCGGCGGCTGTTACGCCGTTTACAACACGCGGAACGCCGCGATGAAATGGAACGGCATGGGAGAGTTCAAGGCACTCCACAGCCTGACAGAGCTTGCCCGCATGAATGCCGGGGTTCAGAGCATCGACTCCGCAATCCTGCTGGGCGAGTCCTATGATACGGCGCTGACCACACTGCTGGATTCGGATAAAAACCGGCGACTGGAACTTCGGTTTGACGGCATCTATCGGCATATCTATTTTGTGCCCATGAATGCCGGCGGCATCCGCCAGTTCAAATTGCTCACCGTCCCAGACTGGAAAGAAAAGCTGCTTGAGCTGCTGTTCGACCCAGACGTCCGGTCATATAACCGGGGATTCATGGAATACGACGCCAGTATCGGCGGCACCTGTGTTTTCTCACATCTTGACGGCGACATCGCACGCCTGATCCGTTTTCGTGAGGCAATGCAGACCGGCGCAGGGAGCTTCGAGGTACTCTGCTTCGATGATCAAGCGCCCTTTCTAAGAGAGTACCTTGGCCCGTATATCACACTCAAAACCATCGACGCTGCCACAGTAGAAGCAGAACTGGGACTATAAAGGAGGAATGCATTCTGGATAAAAAGCGAGCAGCAGCCATCATCGCCGTCTCCATACCGGGACTCATCACCCTGCTTTACCTGGGCGGAGTGCTTGGCCAATTGCTGATAAACTACGAGCTTTGGATGAATTCCGGCGGTCTTACAGGGCAAACGACCATCGGCGCCGTAGACTGGAATCCGATCGTGTGTCTGGGCAGCGCCTTCAGCATCCCGGGGCTAAAAAGCATCGGTATACTGCTGCTGACCGGGGTCGGTATCACCGCCTATGTGCGTTTCCACGATAAATTCAGCTCCAAGGACTACGATGAACGCGGATTTACCCGCAGCAAGTACGGAACCTACGGCACCGCTTCATGGATGAAGGACAAGGAACTGAAAGAGATTCTGGAGATCAAGCCTCCGTCGCAGGCCGATGGCATCATTTTGGGCGAAAAAAACGGCAGCGTCGTCTGCTTACCTAAAGACACCAGACTGAACCGCCACATCGCCGTATTCGGTGCATCCGGTACCCGAAAATCCCGTGGCGTGATCCGTCCGGCGCTGTTCACCATACTCAAGCGCGGAGAGTCGGCGGTCATTACGGATCCGAAGGCGGAGCTCTATAACGATACCGCCGAGTTGTTCCGCAAGAACGGGTATGAGGTAAAAGTATTCAACCTGGTAGACCCCCGGCACGGCGACTCATGGAACTGCATGTCAGACCTGAACGGCGATACTCTGCTGGCGCAGGTGTTGACCAATGTCATCATCTCCAACACCAGTGAGGGCAAGGGCGACCATTTCTGGGACAACGGCGAGGCCAATTTGCTCAAAGCGCTGGTGCTCTATATCGATCTGGACAGGAGCCGCAGCCCGGAGACGAAGAACCTGGCGGCCGCCTACCAGCTCCTGACCCAAAACAGCGAACGGCAGCTGACGGCACTTTTTGAAAAGCTGCCGCTGGATCACCCCGCCCGTGCGCCGTTCAATCTTTTCTCGCAGGCCAGCGACACGGTGCGTTCCGGCATCGTCCTTGGACTCGGCACCCGGTTACAGGTCTTACAGAACGAGGCTGTGCGGGACATCATCAGCCGCAGCGATATCGATCTCACGGCGCCAGGCAAGCGCAAATGCGCCTACTTCGTCATACTCAGCGATCAGGACGCAACGATGGCGTTTCTGTCCTCGCTGTTCTTTTCGTTTCTATTCATCAAGTTGGTGCGCTATGCCGACAGCACGCCGGAGCTGCGCTGCAAAGTCCCGGTCAACCTCATCTTCGATGAGTTCAACAATGTGGGCAAGCTCGGCGGCGCAGCGGACGGTTCGGATTTTGCCCGTACGCTCAGCGTTATCCGCAGCCGTGCGATCTATGTGATGCTGGCCGTACAGAGCCTCGGTCAGCTCCAGAATCGGTATCCCAACAATCTCTGGGCAGAGATCGTCGGTAACCTTGACGTGCAGCTTATGCTGGGCTGTACCGATGAGGTCAGCGCCGAATACTTCTCCGCGCGGAGCGGTGATATGTCGGTGGAGATCAACTCCACCATGACCGTGCGCAAGACCATTGCCGTAGCGCAGGTCATACCCCAATACCGTCAGACGGAGGGCCAGGGGCGCAGACGGCTGCTGACTCCGGACGAGGTGCTGCGCATCCCCAACGAGGAACTGCTGGTGGTCATCCGAGGACACAATGTCCTGAAACTGAAAAAATTTGATTATGCTGACCACCCGCTGGCCAAGGAATTGACTCCCGTCAGCATTCTTGACTACACACCCCCGCACGCGGCAGCGCCTTTTCTCCAGACCGAGACGACTTTGCCACGCGCAGTGTCTGAGGAGCGGCCGCACACGCCGTCCATACCCTCAAAACGCAGAACTCTGTACAGCTCCGCAAAACCGCCGAGCGAGTTTTGAACTCAATGATTTAACTAAAAAGTTGACATTTAACTTTAGTGATGTTATAATGCCGAAAGAAAGTTAAATTGGTGGTGAGCAGATGGACTATATCACAAAAACACTGGGCGTCCCGGTAATACGGACAGAGTGGAAGCAGCAGGCAGCCTTGCCGCTTTTTTTGAACGATAGATATACATTTGAACAAGCGGACATTGGCGGAGTAGCGTGCCTTATTGTTCATCCTGTGGGGGAACTCGATACGATCAATACCCTTAAAAAGCATGTGGCGAGGCTGCATGCAGCAAGCGGGCGACAGGTCGTTTTTGAGTTAACGGCCATATCCCGGCAGCGCCGCAACTCCTTCATTGATGTGAAACTGGCGTTCGTCGTGCCGGAAAAGCAGGTGTATCTTCCCTTTCTTGGGGCTCTGCTTACAGAGCGCTGCGATAGCGAGGGACTCATGACGGGCGCAGAGAAGCTGCAGCCGTCTGCGCAGATGCTGCTGTTTGCCTATATCCTGAATGGGAACGAGCCTATGCTCATGACGCCTTTTGCGGAGCGGTTTGCCTTTTCCGCAATGACGATCACGAGAGCGGCAAATCAATTGGTAGCGCTTGGACTTCTTAACAAGTCCTGCTCCGTCGGAGCGCAGAAAATGCTCTGCACCGAGCTCGACACGAAGGGACTATATCAAAAAGCCGTCCCCTACCTCATCCAGCCTGTCCGGACAACCGTATTCATCGAAAAGAGCGCTGTGACCCGGGATATGTTTCCCGCAGGGCTGAGTGCGCTTTCGGAAATGAGCATGCTCAATCCGCCGGCGGTCGAAACATGGGGTATGGTTGGCGGTAAAATTAAGGGATCGGCACAGAAATTGATCGATTCTGAAAAGCAATGCGCCCTGCAGCTCTGGCGCTATGACCCGCGCCGTATCAGTCAGACAGGCGGAGTTGATGTACTGTCGCTGGCGGCAAGCTTAGCAGACGATATGGACGAGCGGGTAGAGCAATGTATTGAAGAAATACTGGAAAAGGTGTGGTGACAAAGATGGTAACCGGATTTGAGAGCTTCAAGCGGTGGTTTTCCGAGTACAGCGAGCAGTATGCAATTATCGGCGGAACAGCATGCGACCTGCTCATGAGCGAGGAAGGTATGGATTTTCGGGCGACGCGAGATATTGATATGGTGCTGATCGTAGAGAGCCTGACGCCGCAGTTCGGAGAACGATTTTGGTCATATATCAGAGACGCAGGGTACGAGCATAGAAATAAAAGTACCGGCGAACCGCAGTTTTACCGATTTACGAATCCGAAGAGCCGGGATTATCCCTACATGATAGAGCTGTTTTCCCGTCGCGCTGATGCAATTGCCCTTTCGGATGATGCGGTACTTACGCCATTGCCACTGGACCATGAAATATCCAGCCTGTCGGCGATTTTGCTGGATGATGCGTATTACCAATTCCTGCGCAAGGGGAAAACCATAATAGATGGGATACCGATTCTTGACGCAATGCACCTCATCCCATTCAAGGCCAAGGCGTGGCTGGATCTTCGCCAGCGAAAGGAAGCCGGCGCAAAGGTTGACAGCAAAAATATTCGGAAGCACAAAAATGATGTGATCCGGCTCAGCATGCTGTTGAGAGAAAATGATACGCTTGACTTGCCGCAAGCGATCCGCAATGATATGAAAGACTTCCTTGCCGCAATGCGCGAAGAACCGATTGACCTCAAGGCACTCGGAATACGAGGAACGTCGCAGGAGGAAATAACGGGAAGGCTGCTTACGGCGTATATCCTGAACAAATAAGACATATTACCGGCAGATGAGCGTCTCAGAAATGGGACGCTCTTTTTATATTCAAACAAAAGAAACGGAGGATCAAACAATGGCAACGAAAAAAACGGCGGTGATCCCGGAAGAAGAAATTCTTGCGGCCGCAACGGAAGAAAACATCAATGAACACTCATTACATCAGACTGAAACTGAACCTGAGCCGGATAGAGTGCTCAGCGCTGAAGGGGCACCCGGAGACGCTGATCTCATCGACATTTGCCAGACTGATTCCAGATCTGCGAATCCCGAAGGGATGCCGATCGAAGACGCCGCGCGCAACACCCCGGAAGCTCCGGTATCCCAGACCGGTTCGGACACTGAACTTCCCGGAGAATTTCCGGCCGGATCCGATGAATTAACTGCGCCGGAAGCTCCGGCGTCCCAGACCGATTCCGACTTGGATGAGAAAAAGCCTGAAGAGAGCCCGCCGGCCCGCCGAACCAGAAAACCAAGAGCTAAGAAAAGTGAGTCTGACACAGCAGCGGCAGAACCGCCCGGGGATGCGTCCGACGGCGTCGAATCTCCGGAGAAGAAGCCTCGCAGGCGCGCCGCTGCCAGACCGGCGTCGCCGGTGGTATCCATCGACGAGCGCCCCAGTGTGGAAACGGAAGCGGACAAAGCCCGCAACGATTTGCTGGACCTGGTAGAATCCTTAAAGACCAAACGGATCCTGACCGGGACCATTCAGGGCATCGAACGCCCCGCTGACCATCCCTCGCGTTCTCTTGCAGTCATTTATCATGGCGATATCAAGGTTATTATTCCCGCGGAGGAGGCGGTGGAGCCGCCGGAGGATTTCCGCGGCAGGCTTCCGGAGGATGTGCTGCACTATATGGTCACCAAGCGCCTGGGGGCGGAAGTGGATTACATCATCAAGGGCATCGACGCCAAGGCAGGCGTTGCAGTCGGCAGCCGTCTTGAGGCTATGTCCGCTAAGCGCCGCGCGTACTATTTCGGTACAGACCGGGATGGAAACAATCTGCTCTACGAAGGTATCTGTGCGGAAGCTCGCGTTGTATCCGTCATTCGTGCCGGCATCTTCGTGGATCTGTTCGGCTTGGAGGTCTACATCCCTCTTCGTGAGCTGAGCTACCAGCGTATGCTGGATGCGCAGGACAGCTTTCAGCCCGGGCAGCGCATTCTGGTTAAAATCCTGAGCATCGACCGCAGTGACCGAACCCGTATCCGGGTCAGCGCCTCCATCAAGCAGGCCGGAGAGAATCCCTATGAAAAGGCGCTGCGGCGTTATTCTGTGGGCAACCGCTATGTAGGTACTGTCAGTATGGTGGACATGAACGGTGTGTTCGTCTCACTGGACGGCGGCATCGACTGTCTGTGCAGCTATCCTAAGCGCGGGCGCCCGCCCAGAGGCTCTCGCGTAACGGTACGGATTCTGGGCATCAACAACGAATCCAATCGAATCTGGGGAGCGATCACACACATCGCTACCCCGAGATGACTGGAGCGAACAGAAAATGACAAGGAGGTTGAACAACTATGCTTGATTACGATCTGACCCGCGCGGAGCAGGTCAGAAGAACGGATCTTGCGCAAAAAGCCCGCAGGATGATCCTGTCCCACATGAAGGTGGAGGCGGAGGACGAAACTTCGCTGACGCTGGACCACCGCGGCTACTATATGCAGATCTCGTTCTCGCCGCTGCACCCGCTGCTGGTCGTCTGCCTGGCTAAGGCGATCCGAAACCCGGATGGCGCACGAAAACAGCAGCTTGCCAACGAGCTGAACCTGCACAGTGTGCTGGGCAGCCACGCCATCAACGAGGACGTCGGCTGTTATTCCTATCGCGCCACCCACTGGCTGGATACGGAGCTCACGCCGGAACGGTTCTTTGAAATACTCAGCCGCTGCGTTGACGAAGCGGATCGTGGCTATTTCAATCTGGCAGGATGAGTATATTGCTGTAATGCTCAGTGCGTATCCGCGTACCGGACAACCCCACCGCCTCCCGGCAGTACCCGGGGAAAGCCTCAAGCGAGAGCCGGGAGCCATACTGCGGCACTCCGGAGTACACCTTACAGCCGTCAAGCCCTCCGGAATCAGAACCGGCCATACTCAAAGAGCCGGCCATGAACGAACTGCATTTGCGCGAAACTGCGGCGTTGGAGTTGGCTTCACCTATGACTCTACCGCAACAGGACGCCGGAATACCCCCATTATCGCCGGAGATATATCCATCTATCCGGAGCGGGATATCAAATCACGGCCGGAACTGTACGCAGCAGACGGCATCATATATTTCTGCGTTTGGGCGCAGCTGAGAACAGAAGCGTGATACGATCTGTATATCGGCTGCACCTGAGCCAAACCACATCACGCAGCGAGAAGCGCATCGGAAACGGTGCGCTTCTTTGCTGCAAAAAACAGGAGGTAAAGGATCGATGAAACGTAAAACGCTCAAGAAAGCCTTTTCGGCATTCTTGTCCCTGCTCATGTGCATGATGACGCTTTTGTCTATCAGCACACCTGTGTTTGCCGCAACGACGGTAGACGCTTACATGGTGGATTTCCCACGCGACGGTGACAGCAACTACTCTGCGACGGCGTGGGGCCACTCTGCCACGTCTCTGATGGGCGGTTGGCGGTTTCTCAACAGCAAATACACAACGGTGCATAGCATCGGCACCTATAACGGTCAAGTCTCGTATTGCATCGAGCCCGGCATCGGGCAAAATGCCGGCGATACTCTCTCCCACAAGGATGAGACATTTTGGGAAAACTACCCCAGCCACCTCAATCCGACCATTTCCCCGGATACCATCAAGGTCCTGCTTGGCCGGATCATGCAGTATGGCTATCAGGGCAATGTATCCACATCCTGGCGTTCTCAGAACGCCTCGGATGCAGCTGCGTTAAGCCATATAATCGCTACGCAACTGCTGGTCTGGGAGACGGTTGTCGGCGAGCGTGACGCAAGCTTCAACAAGGTGGATCCCTCCGGCTATGGGAAGAGCGCGGTTTGGAGTTATATCCGGGACGAGCATCCGCTTCGCAGCCAGATCCGCTCCTATTATAATTCCATGGCCGCCAGCGTGCAGAGTCACGCAGAGATCCCCAGCTTCTGCGCACGAAGCATTAGCAGCGCACGCAGCTATGAACTCAAATACGACGGCACGCGATATACCGTGACACTGACGGATACCAATGGAGTGCTGTCGAACTTCTCGTTCAGCTCCTCGGAACCCGGAATCAGCTTCTCCCGAAGCGGGAACCGCCTGACAATCACCTCCGACATGCCGATTGCAGGCGATATCCGCGTAAGCGCCAGCAAGACCAACGGCGTGCGAAGCGGTGTGGTCGTCTGGACGGACGGCAACAAAGGCGCCGGTATTCAGGATGTTGTCACCTACGGCGAAAATGTGTCAGACCCTGTCAGCGCCTATCTTCGGCTTGAGATGGAGGCGCTCGGCACCATGCACCTGGTCAAGACCAGCGAGGATGGCGTTGTGGCCGGAATTTCTTTCACGATCTCCGGCAACGGGATCACCAAGACTGTGACTACCGGCCGCGACGGCACGATTGACGTATCCGAGCTCATGGCCGGCACCTATACCGTAACAGAAGCGGACATTGAGCGTTATACGCCCCAGACTTCACAGCAGGTCATCATTGTCGGCGGGCAGACCTCGACCGTGACCTTCAACAACGTGCTCAAGCGCGGTGCTTTGGAGGTGACCAAGACTTCGGAAGACGGATTCGTTGAGGGCGTAAAGTTTCGCTTGTACGGCAAATCCCTTTCCGGCCTGAACGTCGATGAGTATGCGGTAACGGACTCCACCGGTGTGGCTAAGTTCCGCAATGTCCTGATTGGCGGCCCATATACCATCGAGGAGGTCGATACGGCCGTTCGTTACGTTATCCCTGATCCCCAGTCGGTATCTATCCAGTGGAACCGGGTTGCAGAGCGCAGCTTTGCCAATATCCTCAAAAAGTTTACCGTGACCGTAACCAAGACGGACGCAGAAACCGGAACACCGCAGGGCGACGCCACGCTGTCAGGCGCTAAATACGGGATCTACAAGGGCGGGAAGCTTGTCGATGTGTATTACACAGACGCCAAAGGTCAGTTCACCAGCAAAGAGTATATCTGCGATACCGACTGGACGATCCGTGAAATGGAACCCTCGGAGGGGTACCTCCTCGATACGACGGAACATGCCGTTGGTGCAGCGCCCGGTCAGTATACGGTTGAACACAATACAACGGCTAACGCCGTGACTGAAACGGTAATCAAGGGCAGCATCCGCCTGATCAAGCATATTGATGCGGAACTGGAAACCCCCGAGAATATGCCGACCCCGCAGACAGAAGTCGAGATCCCCGCAGCAACGGAACCCACTGCGCCGGAAGGCTCCGCATATTTTGTTAGCCCGGACGCCGCCGCACTGGAGGATGCTCAGGAAACTGCAGCTTCCGATGATGCAAAGGACGCAGCCGAACCGGCAGCGGGAGAAACCCCAATGCCCAATCAAGCCGACACGGAAACGCCGGCCGAGTCTGAGCCGGAAGCAGCCGATACGCTGATTCCCGGTCAGAATGAAGCGGAGCCGGAACCCGAAAACGGATCTGTACCGACGGCGGAGTTCAAACCCTCCGGCAATGCAGGCATTATCGAGCAGCCGGAAGCAGGCGCGATGTTCCAGCTTTATCTCTCAAGTGCCGGAAGCTATGACGCAGCCAAAGATAGCGAGCGTGATCTGCTCGTGACGGATGAAAACGGCGTAGCGCTTTCCAAGGATCTGCCTTACGGCCGCTATACCGTACACCAGATCGAGGGTCAGGAAGGACAGGCCTTTATTTCGGACTTCACCGTATTCATCAGCTCCGACGGACACCTGTACTCCTATATCCTGAACAACCAGACCATCACCAGCTTTATCCGCGTGGAAAAGCGCGATGCTGAGACCAGGAAGATCATTCCGGCAGCAGGCATCGGTTTTCAGGTCAGAGACCTGACCTCCGGCGAACTGATTTCACAGACTGTCTATTATCCGGCGCCAGTGACCATCTCCACATTCTATACCGCAGATGATGGTACGCTGATGCTCCCCTGCGAGCTGCCCTACGGCCGCTATGAGCTGATCGAGGTGGCAACCTGCCATGGCTATGTGCTGGATACCGCCCCGGTTCCGTTTACCGTGGATGGGTCAGAGGCTGTCGTGACAGTTACAAAGTCCAACATGGCGCAAAAAGGCGTCATCCGCATTCAAAAGACCGGAGAGGTCTTCAGCAGCGTAGTAAACGAGGGATCCATCTTCCGGCCTGTATATGAGAATACCGGACTTCCGGGAGCAGTCTTTGATATCGCTGCTGCGGAGGATATTTACACCCCTGACGGAACCCTGCGTGTAAAGGCCGGGGACATCGTAGACACCGTCACCACGCAATCGGACGGCATGGCCTCCAGTAAGGCACTCTACCTTGGCAAGTATGTGATCACCGAGAAGCAAGCTCCGCACGGCATGGCGCTTCAGACCGAAGCGCATACGGTTGAGCTGGTATATGCCGGACAGGAGGTCACGGTCACCGAGCTTCGGGCAGATATGTACAATGAACGCCAGCGTGTGGAGATCAGTCTGGTAAAAACCATGGAAACGGATAAGCTGTTCGGCATTGGGCAAAGTGACGAGCTCACGCACGTTACATTCGGTCTTTATGCTGCGGAGAAACTTGTGGCAGCTGATGGCAGCAGCATCCCGCAGGACGGCCTGATCGAGATGGTGTCCTTGAATAAAGACGGAAAAGCGACGTGCAAGACGGATCTCCCCTTTGGACGCTTCTACCTGCAGGAGATCTCTACCGACAGCCATTACCAGCTTGGCGATACGAAGTATCCGGTGTCGTTTGACTACGCCGGGCAAGACAAGAAGCTTGTCAAGCTGATTGCCAACGAGGGCGCAGTAATTGAGAATAAGCTGATCTACGGCTCCGTTTCGGGTCTGAAGGTTGATGCAAACGATAAGCCACTCTCCGGTGCGGTCATGGGTCTGTTTGCTGCATCCGAAACGAGATTCACGAAGGATACCGCACTGCTGACAGCTGTATCCGCCGAGGATGGCAGATTCCGCTTCGAAAAGATCCCCGCCGGCAACTGGCTCGTGCGCGAGATCGAGCAGCCCAAGGGCTTCGTTCTGAGCGAAGAGCTGTTCCCGGTAACGGTCAAGGAGCAGGGACAGGTCATTGAGATCAAGATTGCAAACAAACTTATCCGCGGCAGCGTCACACTGACAAAGTATGACGCAGACTATCCCGAGAATAAACTCAGCGGCGCGGTATTCGAGGTCTACCGTGATGTTAACGGGAACAAGGCGCTGGACAAGGACGATGTATTGCTCGGCACCATGGAGGAGTCCTCTGCCGGCGTTTACTGGATGAAGAATCTGGAGTACGGCGGCGTACTGGTTAGGGAGAAAACCGCACCGGAGGGCTTTATTCCGGACGAGAAAGCCTACTATGTGGAGATCGATACCGACGGAAAAACCTACACCGTTGAGAACGAAGCCGGAAAGGGCTTTATCAACCGGGCTCTGAAAGGCTCCCTCAAGATTATTAAGACCACCAGCGACGGAAAGAAAGAGGGCTTTGCGTTCCGCATCACCGGCACCAACGGCTACGATATGACGTTTACGACCGACGCCAAGGGCGAAATCTTCATTGAGAAGCTGCGCGTCGGCGAGTATACCGTCACGGAACTGAAAAACAGCGCCAGCGAAGGGTACAAGATCGCAGACCCCGTCAAAATCACGCTTGTTGCAAATGAAACGCTGACGGTAAAGATCCATAACGACAAGACGAAGGTGGATGTTCCCAAGACCGGAGACGACGCCGATCTTATGCTTTGGATCTCGCTGCTCGGGCTTGCGGCGGCAGGAGTAGGCTGCACAGCGTTTTTCTACCTGAAAAAGCGCAGAACGGGCAAGCATGTTGCCGTGAAGAAGTAAATAACACCAATCCGGGGATACGCTTGAACGCGCATCCCCGGATTCGTTATGGAGGAACGATATGAAAAACGACAGGCGCAGAAGAAATCGGCCGCGGAATCGTGAGAAGAAGGGCGTCAAGCAGTCCCCGGGCAAGGAATGCCGGCACGTATGGTCGGGCGGCGTATGCCTTAAATGCGGGTGCTTACAGCAAAACCCACGCTCAAACAGTGAAAAATTGCCCGCATGACAAAATCCTGCGGGCAGTACAGATGTCAGAGATAATTGATGGGAATGACCCGATCCGAACCCTTCAATGAGACCAGCCTGTCATAAAGGCAGATCACGCCGCCTGGACCGCGTCTGACACTGGGGATCTTATCCAAGAGGGCGAAAGCGTCTATATCTTTCTCCGGTGGGTCGATGTGCTTTTTCATCCCCAACGGACACGGTGTCCATTTCTCAGTTATTGCCGGTGATGAACGTAGTATTGAAAGAGCATTGCAATCAGAATTCTTCATGCTATAATATACCCACATCACTCGTGAGACTATGACTGACTGCGCCCAGACCAAAGGATAATTGGTGCACGGTTGTAAACGGGTGCAGAAGGAGGAATAAAGTCTATGACAAAGAAAGAGCTTGTCGCTTATGTGGCTGAAAAGGCCAATCTCAGCAAAAAGGACGCGGAAATAGCGGTCAATTCCGTATTTGACGGTATCACGGAAGCACTGAAAACCGACGGCAAGATCCAACTGGTCGGCTTCGGCAGTTTTGAAGTGAAGGAGCGCGCCGCGAGGATGGGCAAAAACCCGGCTACCGGGGAAACGATCGAGATCCCGGCCGGCAAAGCCCCTTCCTTTAAGGCGGGAAAGGGGCTCAAGGACACGATCAAGTAAAAACAAAATACAGCATCAGAGAGGACGGCTTGAGAGATCAGGCCGTCTTTTTCTATGCAAATTACAGGAGGTCATTATGAAAAAGATGAAAACAGGCATCGGCGTAATGCTGGCGCTATTGTGCTGCATCCTCATGTGTTCAGGCGTTGTCTATGCTACCGGCGATGACACGGATGGCACGGAGCTTCAAGTCGCGCAGCCCGTCATCCTTGAGGTACAACTTGGCCCCCGGTGGGCGGGCGTTGAATTCCAGCTCAAGACGGATGTAGGCCTTTATCCGGGCACGATTGCCGTGGGGCAGGACGGGATTTTACGAACCGAGCTGGGCAATAGCGGCAGCTATGTCCTTTCTTGCCTGACACTAAATGCCGCCGTGCCGGCGCCGGGCGATATCCCAAGTCCTGATGTGACGCAACAGGAACAGGAGCCGCTGACAACAGGCAGTGCGGAGAACGCGGATGCCGCTTCGCAGAATGCGCAAGAGCAGGATTCGGGCCGTCCTACCGTCGGCGGGATTCCCGTGATGCACATTATCCTGTTTGGCGGAGGGCTCCTTCTGGCGGCAGGTTCGCTGGTCGCCATGCGCTTTATTCGGAACCGGCGCCCATCAGAACGCTCGCCGTATGATCCGGACGATGAGGACGATGACGAGGATGAATACGAATATTGACATCGCCATTCTGGAGAGCGCGGGCAGTTTGGAGAGGCGTTTCTTTCCACCAGACTGGTTCTGAATCGCAAAATACAAAACTTTAAGAAATATTATAATAAAATAATTAAAAACATTACTTTAAGGCTTGACTTTTGGATCCTGATATGCTAAGCTGTAACCGTGGCAGGGGCTTGCACTCAGGCTTTCAGTACTTCGGAAGAGCTCCCGGAGTTAGACTCTCCCCGCGGGAGAGAAACTGTTACGGATTTGCGCACTGAGCGATCCATACGGTGCAAGCCACAACTGAACTCATTGGCCGGAAAGCTGCTTTGATGACAGGAACGTGCTAGGTATGTAGAAACCGACTTTGCCGTCCTTGGTTTTCATGCAGTTTTCCGGCCTTTCTCTATATCCTGACGGAGGTGAAAGGACCGTGAAACACAAGAAAAAGAAGAAAGGAATCAACCCGTCCGCCATGCGCTGCCAGTATTGCGGCGGCACCGTTGTGCTGCGCTCCGCAGACGGCATCTACCATGAGAACCACAGCCATACCATGCTCTATGTTTGCAGCAATTATCCGCGGTGCGACGCTTATGTCCGCACCCATCCGGGCACGAATATCCCCGTCGGCACATTGGCTAACCGCGAGCTGCGCACGCTTCGGAATCAGGCGCACCACTATTTCGACCAACTATATCTAAGCGGTTTGATGAGTAAGCAGGACGCCTACCTGTGGCTGGCAGGGCTTCTGCAGGTACCGCTTTCCAAAGCGCACATTGGTTTTCTCGGCGAATATTACTGCAACGAGGTCATCGCCGAAAGCAAGAAGCTCCTGGAGCGGCGCAGGAAACAACAGCCGGCCGGATTTCGCCCATGCAAAGGAGGCGAAGCATCATGACGCTTACACAACCCCAGCAGAGAAAAGTGGAGCAAAACCTCGGGCTGGTCGGGAAGGTGATCAAGGACAAGGTACATAATCCCGGTCAAAACAGTATCTACAGTTACGATGACCTCTATCAGATCGGCTGCATTGGCCTCTGCAAGGCGGCATACAGCGATAAAGGCGGATGCTTCTCTACGTATGCATACAGGCTAATCTGGAACGAGATATGCACGGCGTTGATCTATGCCAACCGTCGGGCGGCAAAGGAGTGCGAACTGATCCCGGAGGTGCTCGGGAAAGAAGATAGTTTAGACGAGCATCACGAACTGAGTATGATACTCGACCGACTGGAGGCCAACGCTTCCGAGGCGATGGCGAAAGGCATCCGGGCGATCCGTCTCAGCGCCGAAGGCTATTCCCACGCGGAAATCGGCAGCATACTCGGGGAAAGCGATAAATGTGTCGCCGCCCGAATCTCCCGCACCAGGAAATATCTCAGGTCGCATCCGGACCTTGCGGCATTCTGATTTATGCACAATTGAAAACGATACAGCAAGCCCGCCCTCCGCAGTGTTTATACTGGGGAGGGCGGGTTTTGCATTTTGGAGGAAGTTATGAAACTCTTCAAGAATACCCGCTGGCTACTTATTCCGATCCTGTCCTCACTGCTGCTGCTTGTCCTTATGAAAACAGTGCTCTTTCTAGGGTATGTCCCGACTGAGTCCATGGAACCGACACTGAAGAAAGACTCATTTATTCTGGGGACACGGCTGTACGGAGATTTGACCGATGGGGATATTATCATCTTTGAACGGGATGGGAGGCTGCTTGTAAAGCGAATTACGGCATCCGGCGGCGAAGCTGTCGTTCGGAATGGCATTACGCTGATTGTGCCGGAAAACTGTTATTACGTTCAGGGCGACAATGCCAACCACTCCTATGATTCCCGCTTCTGGTCGGACCCGTTTGTAAAGGAGAGTAGCATAAAGGCAAAGCTGCTGGGCTGATTCTTTATAAGCGCCATAGCCGCCTGTTCCGGGACGCTGAAAAAATCGTCCCTGTGGGTTTCCGGCAGGTCAAGGGCTATGCCGCTTATGTCCCACTGTGTATCACATAGCGGCAAAACTCGTCCTCGTCAAGATGGGAGGAGATAAGCTCTCTGCTCTCTGCTTTTTCCTTCAAAATACTTGTGCCCACATATGTGTCCTTGCAGTTGATAGTATGCACCCCAGATTACCTTCCCTTATACAGTCTAGTATATAGACCTTTGCTCCTGGCGTTCTTTATAGATCGTCTACCAGTGCGGTGCTCTTGGCGTAGGCGGTGCTACGGGCCTCAAAGAAATCCGTCTTGACCATGTTGGCGTCGGCGTACTGGCTGACCCATTCCATGCTCTCCGGTTCGTGCTCGAAGCCGGGATATAGCGCCGGATACCCGAGACTCGTCCAGCGGAGATTGCCGAGGTAGCGGATATAATCTGTGACCATCCGGCGGTTCAGCCCCGGCACCTCGTCCCCGATGACATAATGCCCCCACGCGATCTCCTGCTCCACGCCCTCCAGCATCATTTCTCGAAGCCTCTGCACGTTTTCCGCCGTGAACAGCTCCGGCTGCTCCTTCTGTAGCTCCAAAATAATGTTGCGAAACAGCCACAGGTGGGTGTTCTCGTCCCGGTTAATGTAGCGGATCTCCTGTGCCGAGCCGGGCATCTTGCCATTGCGGGAAAGGTTGTAGAAGAACATGAAGCCGCTGTAAAAATAGATGCCCTCCAAAATGAAGTTGGCCATCATCACGCGCAGCAGCGTAGGGGCGTCCTTTTGCTCCTGGAACTCGTTGTAGCAGTTCCCGATGAAGGTGTTGCGCCGCAGAAGGTGCTCGTCGGTCTTCCACTGGTAGAGGATGTCGTTCCGCTCCACGGGGGAGCAGATGGTGTCGAGCATATAGCTGTAGCTCTGGGAGTGGACGCACTCCTGAAACGCCTGAATGGAGAGGCAGAGATTGACCTCGTTGGCGGTGACATACGCGCCGATGTTGGGCAGATTCGCCGTCTGGATGGAGTCCAGAAAAACGAGAAAGCTTAAAATTTTGTCGTAGGCCATGCGCTCGGCGGGCAGCAGGCGGGGATAGTCCTTCACATCCTGCGAGAGATTGATCTCCTCCGGAATCCAGAAATTGTTCATGGCCTGCCGGTACCAGTCGCTGACCCACGGATACTTCATGTTGTTGAAGTCGTTGAGGTTCGTTGTGTTGCCGCCGATCATACGCCGCAGGCGCACGTCGATGTCACCCTCCGGATTAAAAAGCGGCTTTTTCTTCAGTTCTACCATGGTACTGCTCCTCCCTATGACGCGCAGCTTTCGCAGTCCTCCACCTCAAGGGACTTGCTGCGGATGTAGTAGATCGTCTTGACGCCGCTGCGCCACGCATCCAGATACAGCGCCAGTACCTGCCGCATGGTGTAGTCGTTGGTGATATACAGGTTCATGCTCTGCGCCTGATCGATGTGCCGCTGGCGCACGCCTGCGGCTCGTACCGACCAGCTTTGGTCGATGAGGTGAGCCGCCTTATAGTACCACCATGTATCCAGCGACAACTCCGGGGCCACGCGAGGCAGGATGCTGCCCTTCTTCTCCTCCAAAAAGAAGCGCCTCATGACAGGGTCGATCCCGGCGGAGGTGCCGGAGAGGATAGAGGTGCTGGAGGTGGGAGCGATGGCCAGCAGGTAGGCGTTGCGCATCCCCTGCGCCGCCACCGTTTCGGCCAGTGCCCGCCACTTTTCGGAGGTGTAGCCCCGCTTCTCAAAATACGCGCCGGTCTGCCAGCCGCTGCCCTCGAACAGCGCATAGCAGCCCTTTTCCCGCGCCAGTGCCGTGTCCGCCCGGATGGCGGCATAATTGATGCGCTCAAACACCGCGTCGGCGAAGGCGAGATGCTCCTCGCTCTCCCAGCGGATGCCGCGCTTTGCCAGCATGTGGTGATAGCCGCTGACGCCAAGGCCGATGCTGCGGTATTTGTGGTTTGTGAGCCGGGCGTATTCCAGCGGGTAGAAGTTGAGGTCGATGACGTTGTCCAGTGCCCGCACCGCCGTCTCCACCGTACGCTCCATGTAGGCCTCGTCCTCCACGGGAAGATTTCCAAGGGAGAGGCTGGCCAAATTGCAGACCACGAACTCGCCGGGGCGGGTGGCCGTTACCACCACCGTATCGCCGTTCTCCGTCTGCACTGAGGTGCTGATATGCTCGATGGGCGCCATATTCTGGGCGATCTCCGTGCAGAGGTTGGAGCAGTAGATCATGCCCGCATGGCCGTTGGGGTTCATGCGGTTGACGGCGTCCCGGTTAAATGCGAAGGGCGTGCCGGTTTCCACCGCCGAGCGCAGCACCAGCCGCACGATGTCCTTGACGGTGACAGTGCGCTTTTCGATGCGGGGGTCACTGACACAGTCCAGATACCGTTTCTCCCACTCCTCGCCCCAATAGTCCTCCAGCGCGTAGCCCTTGACGGTGAGGATCTCATGCGGACACATGAGATACCACGGCGCATCCAGATTTTTCTCCGCCAATTTCCAGAACAGATCGGGATAGCACACGGCAGGAAACACGTCGTGCGCCTTCATGCGGTCGTCGCCGTTGTTGGTGCGCAGCTGCAAAAACTCAGGGAGATCCTTGTGCCACGCATCTAAGTAGACCGCCACTGCGCCCTGCCGCATGCCCAGCTGATCCACGGCAACGGCAGTGTCGTTCACCAGCCGGATCCAGCGGATGACGCCGCCCGCCGCCCCCTGAAAGCCCCGAATGGCGCTGCCGGTGGCCCGTACCTTGCCAAAGTACAGCCCCATGCCTCCACCGAACTTGGACACCTTTGCAAAATTGTCAACGGAGCGGTAGATGCCGTCCAGACTGTCCGGCACCGTGTCGATAAAGCAGCTGGAAAGCTGGTGATGGGGCTTTCGCGCGTTGGACATGGTGGGGGTGGCCATGGTGACCTCCATGCGGCTGAGCATATCGTAAAACCGCCTGACCCAGCCCGTGCGGTCAGAGGCCTCATTCATGGCAAGGTGGAGCGCGATGCCCAGGAACATCTCCTGCGGCGTTTCCAACGGCTCACGGCTGCGGGACTGGATGACGTATCGCTTGAGCAGCAGGTCAAGGCCGGAATAGGTGAACAGTGTGTCCCGCTTCGGGCATAGAAAGCCCTCCGCAGTGTCGATCTCCTCACGGGAATAGCGGGCGAGGATATAGTCGCCGTACAGCCCCTTATCCGTCAGATAGCGGAGTTTTTCATACAGGCCTTTCACACCGCGCGCTGTCCACCGCGAGGCATTGCGCTTGGAAAAGGTGTGATTCAAAAGCCGTGCCGCGATGAACTCCCATTTGGGCGCCTCCACCGTGGTCAGCTCCACCGCCGCCTTGGTAAGGGCTTCCATTTTCGCATCCGTGGTCATGGCGGGCTTGCAGAAGCTCTCAAATTTCAGCTGCAAGGCGCTGAGGGAATAAACCTCTTCCTCGAAATCCTTCTGGATCTGCCGCAGGAGGTCCTCAAGGGCATCATCCTCCACCTCGCGGGCGAGGTCTGCGCGGACGCGGCGCAGGGCGGCGCGCTTTTCACGGTACAGGATATATGCCTTTGCCACCTCATAGTGTCCGCACTCCATGAGTACGCGCTCCACCTCGTCCTGTACGCGTTCCACGGTCAGCCCACTGTTTTCCGGCAGGCGCTTGAGGACGACCGACAGCATTTCATCGAGCACCCGGTCGTCTATCTCCTGCCCTTGGCCGGAAAATGCCTTTTTCATGGCGTTCAGGATCTTTTCTTCTTGGAACGGGACAACTTCGCCCGTTCGTTTTCTGATATTCATCGGCGACCTCCTTTACATTAACCATCAATTTGCTCCATAACATCAAAATGGTTTTTCTCATACCGGATAAGCCCGTCCCGCTGCATGAGGGACAGCTCGTTGGAAAGCGCGCTGCGCTCTACGCTGAGATAATCCGCCAGCTGCTGGCGGTTGTAGGGAATATCAAAGGAATAGCTGCCGGTGCGCTTGATACACTCCGAAAAGTAGGACAGCAGCCGCTTTCGAATGGACTTGGGGCCGGTGTGCAGCACCCGGCGGGAGAGCTGCAAATTTTTCTCCGAGCAAAGCGTCAGCAGGTTCCGCACAAGCCGTACATGGCGCGGGCAGACATTGGCGCAGGGTTCCAGTATGCGCCTGATATTCAGCAGCAGCGCTCGCGTATCCTCAGCGGCGGTGACGTTGACCATCAGCGGCTCGCCCGGCACGCAGGCGTACGCCTCCGCAAAGACGCCGCCGGGGCCGATGCTGCTCAGGACGCTGTTATTGCCCCACACGTCTCCCATTTCAATGATGACCCGGCCGGAGAGCACCACGCCGATCTGCTCCGTGGCAGTCCCCTCCGGGAAAATAATCTCGCCCTTTTGAAAGGCGTGCTCCTTCGCGTGCAGGCAACCGAGCATTTCCTCAATGTCCGACGGCTCCATTCCGCGAAATAGCCGTGTGTTTGCTAAATTGATCTGCATATTTTTTTGCCTCCGTGTTGGTGTGCCAACGGACTTTCATAAATTATGATAGTAGAATAAAATCACAAAGTCAAGAGAAACCGCAAGGGGGTATCAAAATGATTCGAAGGATTATCCAAATCGATCAGGAAAAATGCAACGGCTGCAGTGCCTGCGCCGAGGCGTGCCATGAGGGAGCCATCGCCATGGTGGATGGCAAGGCGCGGCTCATGCGGGACGATTACTGCGACGGCTTGGGCGACTGCCTGCCCGCCTGCCCCACCGGCGCCATCACCTTTGTGGAGCGGGAGGCCGCCGCCTACGACGAAAAAGCCGTCATGGAAAATAAGCAGCGGAAAATGCAAAAAGAGGGCGTGACCCTGCCCTGCGGCTGCCCCGGCAGCCAGTCCCGGAATATTCAGCGGCAGGACGCGCCCACCGTGGAAACGCCGCAAGCCCAACAGACGAGCCGCCTTTCCCAGTGGCCGGTGCAGATCAAGCTGGTGCCGGTGAACGCTCCGTATTTTGACGGCGCGCGGCTCCTCATCGCCGCCGACTGCACCGCCTACGCCTACGCCGCCTTCCACGAACGGTTCATCAAGGGACACATCACCCTGGTGGGCTGTCCTAAGCTGGACGGCGTGGACTATTCCGAAAAGCTGACCGAAATCATCCGGGAGAACGACATCAAGAGCGTCACCGTCGTCCGTATGGAGGTACCCTGCTGCGGCGGGCTGGAGATGGCGGCGAAAAAGGCACTCCGGCAGAGTGGGAAGTTCATTCCGTGGCAGGTGGTCACCGTGACAGTGGACGGCCGGTTGGTGGAAGAATAACAAAATCATTAGAAAAAGAAAGGAAGAATCACGATGAAGTATGTATGTAGCGTTTGCGGCTGGGAATACGACGAGAGCGCAGGTTATCCGGAGGGCGGCATCGCCCCCGGTACGCCCTGGAGCGAGGTGCCGGAGGATTTTGAGTGCCCCCTGTGCAATGTGGGCAAGGAGTCCTTCGAAGAGGCGTGAGCTTCTGATAAAAGGACATAAGTTGAACTAAAATAGGAGGAAAATGATAATGGATCATAAAATGTTTTGCTTTCAGTGTGAGCAGACGGCTGGCTGCGCCGGTTGTACCGGAAAAGCCGGCGTCTGCGGCAAAACCGCTGAGGTGGCGGAGCTTCAGGATCAACTGACTGGCGCTCTGATCGGACTGTCCCGTGCGGTAGATAATGCCCCGGATGCGAATGAGGGGACTTGGCGGCTGATGATCGAGGGCTTGTTCGCCACCGTCACCAATGTGAGCTTCAACGAAAAGACCATTCGAGAGCTGATCGATCGGGTACACGAGGAAAAGGCCCGCCTTGTTCCCGGCTGCTCCGGCTGCGGCTCCCGCTGCGGGCGAAACGATGATTATGATATGAACTTGCTCTGGAACGCGCAGGAGGATATTCGCAGCCTCAAATCCCTGATCCTCTTCGGCGTGCGCGGCATGGCGGCTTACGCCCATCACGCTATGATGCTGGGTTATGCCGACGAGGAAGTGAACCGCTTTTTCGCCAAGGCTCTTTTTGCCGTGGGCGAGGACTGGGGCATGGATGAGCTGCTGCCCATCGTCATGGAGGTGGGCGAGAAAAACCTCAAGTGCATGGCGCTTCTGGATAAGGCCAACACCGAAAGCTACGGTACGCCCGCGCCTGCCACCGTCCCGCTGACGGTGGAGAAGGGGCCGTTCATCGTCATCACCGGCCACGATCTCCACGATTTGAAGCTGCTGCTGGAGCAGACCGAGGGCAAAGGCGTCAACATCTACACCCACGGCGAAATGCTGCCTGCCCACGGCTATCCTGAACTGAAAAAGTACGCCCATCTCAAGGGCAACTTCGGCACGGCGTGGCAGAACCAGCAAAGAGAATTTGCCGACA
>ERZ857757.614-NODE-614-length-34925-cov-7.157385_pt1 | contig 34925 bp, 28 predicted proteins | sample MGYA00519764_ERZ857757 | MGnify/ENA primary metagenome ERZ857757 (study PRJEB31778, sample SAMEA3449359) | human gut metagenome | biome: human gut; feature: human-associated habitat; material: faeces | place: United Kingdom | collected 2010/2012 ...
CCAGAGGGGTGTGCCCCTCTGGACTCCCGGAGAACGGTTCAAAGCTCTACACAGGCATGCTTTTTATAGAAATAGAAGTAACACGTGTCTAAACAGCTTTCAGACTTTGAACCGGTGCGAAAGGGTAGCTATGGTATAGACGCAGAATCGGGTTTTACAGAAAATTGAAAGTTGCAGTACGGGCTTGACACCGCAAGCAGGCGATGAAAAGAGAAATTGCACGTTATTTTTGTTACGGCGGAAAGGGAAAATCGGAGTGCGTCGGCAGAAAGTTTGGAGTAAACCTGCGGTTTGTATATATGCAGAAAATCAGATTTCCGCACTCTCTCACAAAACTTTTTATTTTCGCAAAAATAACTTTTTGTCCTCTCAAACACAACTTTCCACCAAAACCACCCATTCCATAAAACACATAACCTACTGTCCGTCCAAATCAAAACCAGTCTTTTTATAAAAAATCCCGAATCCTTTTGCAGTAAAACACCCCTTTCGCACCGGTTCAAAATACTCCGAGTTGTATGGCACAAGGCGGCGATTTTTGCAAGAATTTCTTGATAGTACAAGGCTTGCAACTTAATCAAAAAATCCACCGCTCGGAATTTTTAACCGTTCCCCGGGAGACCAGAGGGCGGCGGCCCTCGGGCTGCTTTTTGGTTCTTTTTGCAGAAGCAAAAAGAACGGAAAAACGTCTCTTTTATTGCTTTTCGAGAACCGAAAAGCGCTCTTTCCAAGCCTTTTGCAAAAAGGCATGCCCCTTTTGTAACTTTTTGAGAAAAGTCAGGCTTTTCTAAGAGCCCCTTTCCGGGCTTTTCCGGAAAAGCAAAAGACGCCCGATGGTCTAACCATCGGGCGTCCCATTTAGGTTCTTTTTTTCTGCTTTTCTTGCAAGAAAAGCAGGCGAGATCAAGGGCGAACAGCCCTTGCCCCAAATTCCTTACAGCGCGGTAACTTCCGCCGGATTTCCGTGTTCTTCAATCAGATGAATTAAATCTGCCGTCTTTACCCAAACGGTCGCCGTGTTGTCGTTTGGGTGAACCCCGATAAGCCCCGGTTCATCCAAAAAGTCCTTGTCAATGTAAACTTTGACCTTGCATTCTGTGTCGTTCAACACACCAAGCGGCGTGACAGCACCCGGAATCAGACTTAAAATCGCCGCCAAATCTTCCGGCGAGGCAAAACTTAACGGCTTTGTCTGATGTTCGGTACGGAATTTCTTTAAATCAACACGTTTGTCGCCCTTGACAGTAATCAAATAGTAGTTCCGCTTTTTATCGTCGCGTACAAACAGATTCTTTGCATCGGCAGACGGGTAGGGAATATCGATTTCCGCAAGCTCCTCCATGTTGAACACCGCCTTGTGTTCCGTCACCTCAAAGAAAATACCTTTGCTTTTTAAGTAGGCATAAATCTCTTGTTTGTTCATAATTCCTCTGTGAAGTTGTTCTGTCATGAAATAAAACATGTTTCAATAAACAGGAAAAATGGATATGTCACAAACGCTATCTTGCTGTCGGTTCTTTGCGCTTTTTGTGATTATACATCATTTCGTCCGCTTCTTTTAAAACATGGCCGATATCAAGCGTCTTATCATAATATGCATATCCTACCGATACGCCGAAGATGTCGCTGTATCGACTGCAAAGGTCATTGACGGCTTTTTGAAATTTTTCATTTAAGCTTTGTAACCTGTCTAAGCTTTTATACATAACCACACCGTATTCGTCGCCGCCGATGCGATAGCAAAAGGCGTATTTGCCATAGGTTGCGCGGATCTTGTCAGCTACGCTGATAAGACATTTGTCTCCTTCGCTGTGTCCGAATGTATCGTTTATGATCTTGAAATTATCAATGTCCAAGATCAATACGTATGAAGGTGATTTCATGTTACGCATACGGTTCTCAAAACATCGGCGGTTAAGGAGTTTTGTCATTGCGTCAACTTGATTGATAACATTGCCGCGATGGTGATACAAAAAAAGAATTCCGATGGCCACACACATGAAATCCACGGTAATATCGCTGTACAGCATCTGAATACTGATTCCGTAAGTTAAGAATATCAAGGCTAAAACATTTACGACGCCAAGTTTTGCCTGATATTTTTTATTTCCGCGGAAAATGCAGACATAACAGTATGCCATGGAAAGGAAAAATGCGGCGACGTAGATGAAATAGAAACGCTCACGGTGATAGATGTTTTCAGCATCTATCCTGAAAACCAAACCTTGGGTCATGGCAATGATCTCAAACACAGCGTGGACTGCCAATAAACAGATAAACTCCTTTGCTCTTTCAAATAATCCGAATGCCTTGGCCGCGGCAATGCCAATACAGGGAGAAATACAGAATTCAATGACTTTTGCCGCACAGTGAATTCCGATGAATTCTTTGGGAGCCCCGTTGATTTCTTTGCCGATATATTCGCATAATGCCGAAATAAAAATAAATATGCATACAGAAAAGACCTCCCACTTATTCCTTTCCGATATAAGCCGGTTAGTTAATACATCCATGACCGTGATGAACAGAATAAACACGGTTATGGAAAATGTCACCGTAAACATATCCATTATGTTTGTGTCCTCCTTGGGTGGGATAGCCGGTTGCCTGTATTGAGTCTTTATACTTGTCCATGCAACTGTTACGGGTGAGGGACAAGCTATATGCATTTTTATTTTATCACACATTGATGAAATAAACCGCTTGATTTTTTTAATAACTTTCAAAGAAGATATTCGGGTCGGAACAGGAGTATAAAACCAAGATCATCCATTCTGCTTGCATATAGTATACCATATAAAAACAGATAAGTCAATATTTAAGAAACATAAATCTATGAATCGTGCACCGAATATGTTATATAATATTATAATAACATAAAGGCGGTGGTATCGTGAACGTCTGTGATTTCGGAACAGTGTTGAAACAACTGCGTAAAAGCCATAATCTGACACAGAAAGAATTGGGCTTTCAGTTAGGCTTGTCCAAAGCGGTCATAAGCAAATATGAGAACGGTATGGGCTATCCTGCCTTTGATGTATTGATTCGCATGGCAGATTATTTCAAGGTAACGACCGATTATTTGCTTGGAGTAGAAAAAAGTAAAACGCTTGATGTGTCTAAATTAAGCGAAACACAGGTCGATGCCGTCCGCAGGATCATTGCGGAATTTGATCAATCGTGTAAAAAATAAACCGCCGTGTGCAGTGAAATGCAGCGGCGGTTTTCTTTATGCGTTTCATAAAAGAACTTCCCATTCTTGCCGGTGTGAATCGTCAAGAATGGGAAGTTTGCTTATCCAATCACACGAATTGTCTTGATTTCAAAATTGGTAAGCGGAAAAGTTACTTTGCCGTCGGTGACTTTAAGCTCGGATTCGTTGTTTTCAAGCATATCGCAGAGATAAGCCATTTTCACATCAAAGCCGAAATCCAGCGTAACAGATGTCTTGTGGTTGGCGCTGTCGTACAGACGGATAATATACCCGTTTCCGTCCTCGGCACGTTTGAAAGTATCGATGACAGCCGATTCGGCGCTTGAAATGACCGGCGTGAAACGATTCGGAAGTGTACCGGACGTGTTTGCCGAAATCTCAAAGGCGGTCATGGGCTTGTTGAGCAAATAAGCGGTCTTTACCGTGTCGGAAAGCTCCACGGAACCGGTATGCGGATAGAGCGCATAGGTAAAACTGTGATGTCCGCGGTCGGCTACCGGGGAAGGATAAGTCGGCGCTTTGAGCAAGGATAGCTTCAACACATTTTCTTCACAGCTATACCCGTATTTGCAATCGTTGAGAAGCGCCGCGCCGTAATCGGATTCCGAAAGGTCGGCCCACTTGTGTGCACAGACTTCAAATTTTGCCTGATCCCACGATGTGTTGCGGTGGGTGGGACGGGAAACATGGCCGAACTGAATTTCGTATTTGGCAGCGTCCGTGCGGATGTCAAGCGGAAAAGCCGCTTTGAGGAGCACATGATCCTCGTGCCAGTCGATCGCGGTCTCAAAGCCGATAAGCTTGCTTGCCGGTGTAAGGTAAATAAACTGCGAGATCATTGAGTTACGGTAGTTCCGTGTGATCTTCACGCCGCTCTTGCCGGCCGTTTTAACTGTTTCGATCGATGAAACACCGTCGATGATCCACTTTTTCTGTTTGTAGTATTCCGTGATTTCCCATGCGTCGTAGGAACGCGGATAATCCTCATAAACCTCTAAAACATTGGCTTTCGCGCCGTCCGGAATCAACTCGCGCTTTTCGGCCTTGTCGTATACTGAAACGATGTGCATGTTTTCATCAAATTTCACGCGGACATGGTCGTTTTCAAGCGCTTTTTCATCCGTGTGGATCGCTGTGCATTCGGCCACTTGATTCGGCACAACGGCATAGCCGTGCGCCGGAATGTTTGCGGCGTAGATTTCCTTGCCACCGCATGTCACATAGCCGCTTGTCTCAAATGGGGCAGGGTTGTATACGAACACGCCGCCGTCGGTTTGGATATTCTTGGCAAGAGCCGAAAGGGAAGCGTCAAGCATATTTTTTCCGTCGGTAAGAAGCGCGGCATATTCGCGTGCGCTGTCCTCATAAACCTGGGTGATGGACGAGCCGGGGATAATATCGTGAAATTGGTTCTTCAAAATGGTGTGCCAGCCGTCCGAGAGCTTTTCCACGGGATAAGCGGCATCTGTGAGAAGCTTGGCACATGCCGCGGCGCTTTCGGCATCCTGATAGAGATATTCGCATTTGCGGTTGTTCTTTTTGTTTGCCGCCTGTGTGGTGTACGTACCGCGATGCATTTCGAGATACAGCTCACCGACCCATTTGGGTGTAAAGCGAAGTTCTTTGGTGTTCTTTTGGAATTGCTCGTGGATCTCGGCAAGCGTATCAGCCGATCTTTTCATGGTGACTTTGGGAAGTCCCGGCAGACCTTTTTTGAGACGTTCATAGTTTTCGAGCATATGTGCGGTCGGACCGCCGCCGCCGTCGCCGAACCCAAAGGTGGAAAGGTGCGTGGAGGAATATTTCTTATCTACGTGCTTTTTCATGGAATCGACGATCATGGCCGGGTCAAGGCGTTTGACGTAGCTGTCAGACAAAACGGCAAATACTTCACTGCCGTCAATACCCTCCCAGACGAAGTTGTCGTGCGGAAACGTATCGGTTTCACACCAGGAGATCTTTGTCGTGAAGAAAATGTTCACACCGCATTTTTTCAGAATCTGCGGCAGGGCTGCGCTGTAACCGAACACGTCGGGCAGCCATAAAATGTGATTTTCCGCGCCGAATTCCTCTTCCATGAATTTCTTTCCGTAAAGGATCTGACGGATCAAGCTTTCACCGCTGACGAGATTCGTGTCGGATTCTAACCACATCGCGCCCTCCGGCTCGAAGCGGCCTTGTTTGATACGCGTCTTGATTTTCTCATACAGTTCCGGATCGTTTTGCTTGACGTAGGCATATAGCTGCGGTTGACTGGACATGAAAATATAGTCCGGATATTTTTCCATTAATCGGATGACCGTTGAGAAAGAGCGTTCGGCTTTTTCCTCGGTCTGGGCGAGCGTCCACAGCCATGCAACGTCGATATGCGTGTGACCGATGAGGGAGATTGTGCCGTCCGCTGCGGGTGCTTTACCGCAGAGCTTGTCGAAATACTCCTCTTCCATAAACGCGTCAGCCGCTTTGACGCTCTCGTAGAATTCCGGCGAACGTAAACCGCGAAAGTCGAGTAACATGCATGCGCGGTCAAGCACACTGCACACGGCGGCATACGTCGAGGAATTCTTGTCGAGCAGCTTCATGGCGGCAAAGGCAACACCAAGGTCGTAGTACAGCTTTTCGGCATCGTTATTCTTGGTGACAAGGGCAAAGCAGGGGAACAGAACAGCGTTGCTCATACCGGCATAAAAATAAATGCTGATATTCTTTTTGCTGGGCGTCAGTTCGATTTCTGTATGGTTGGTGTCAAGCCCTTGCAAGCAACTCTTTCCGTCGATAAATACCATGCCTTGGGGATTGGTCGCGTCCCAACTTCCCTCACGGCTTGTCGTTAAACGTAAATACATGCTTTCGTTGGCTTTTATAGGCGGAATCTCAACCGAAAAACGGAACCATGCATGCTCGTCTGCCGCAAATTCCATAGGCGCGCCGTTTACAACCGGTACAAAGCCTTCTTGGGGCGGACGGTTTTCGGTTTTGTAACCGCAGCGAACCATTTCCACGTTTTCAATCTTTTGCCAGCCGATTTCTGTGAATTCTTTTAATTTTTCGCAGGCAATGCGAATTTTTTCTTCAATAAAAGTCATAGGAAAACCTCCTGTATGTTTTTTTTGTATACCAAACATTTTATATTGCTATCTTACAACATTTGCTCTTTTTTTGCAATATGTTGACGTGATATTCTTTTTATGGTATTATGATATTATCCCATGCACGAAACGGCTTAAATCCGAATTTTCATGAAAGAAGTGTTATCCATGGTAAAACGCCTGCTTGCCGAATATCATCTTGATAACGGTGCGGAATGCCGCTGCCGCCATGTAAAGAACCAGACGGAACGGTTTGTTCCGCATTGTCATGATTATTATGAAATCTTTTTAACGCTTGGCGGACGGGCAACGCATTTTGTCAACGGGAAAAGTCTGCCGATTTTACCGGGATATCTGATATTTGTCCGTAAAGATGATGAACATGATTATATGAACTATGACGGCTCTTTTGAATTCATCAATCTTGCTTTTTCGGAAAACACGTTGGAGAAACTGTTTGACTATCTCGGCGAGGGATTTCCGGCAGCGCATTTGCTGGAATGTCCTTTGCCGCCTGTTGTGAAGCTGGCGGAAAAAGAGACGCGTAACCTTCATATGAAGCTTGCCGAATTGAACACCGTCAATTTTATGGATAAGGCGAAACGGAAAATGAAAATGCGCGCGCTGCTTGTCTATGTTTTTTCCACATTCTTTTCCGATCTCCGTACCGGCGATGCCAAAAACGATGTGCCGTTCTGGCTGGAAAACGCCTATGAAAAAATGCATAGCCCCAAGAATTTCATCGGCGGAAAACAACGTTTTTTCGAGCTGTGCGGCGTGACCAGGGAACATGCCTCCCGTTCGTTGAAAAAGCACTATGACGTAACGCCGTCGGAATATGTCAATGATTTGCGGCTTTCGTACGCGGCCGGCCTTTTTCTGTCCAGTAACCTGAGTGCAACGGATGTATGTTTTGAGTGCGGCTTTCAGAATGTTTCTTGGTTTTATAACGCTTTTACACGAAAATTCGGCCTGACCCCTGCCAGATATCGCGAAAAGTGGCAACAGCTATCGGAATAAACAAAGCTGCCATATTCTCATGCTCGCTTTCTTGCCCTTTGAACCCAAAGTCTCTCTCGCTCAAAGAGCACGGTCAATCCCGATTTGTATTTCAATTTAATTAAAAAAATGGGCAATTCCGATTGGAATTGCCCATTTACTGTACCGATTATGCGATTTTTTCTTGCCCGCACCGATTTCAGCATCAAAGAATGAAGGTTTGATGTAAATCGCTGTTTTTTTAGTTTTTTATCAAATGAAGTACGTTCCGTCTATTTGGTAAAACGGTACATCTTTACATCATCTTAATAGAGCTTTGCGCCTGCCGGAATGTGGTCATCAACCATCAGAAGATGGAGCTTTTCTTCGCCTTCTTCTTCGTGGATAGCACTGAGGAGCATACCGCAAGAGTCAATGCCCATCATAGCTCTCGGTGGAAGATTTGTGATAGCAATAAGAGTCTTTCCAACCAGTTCTTCCGGCTCATAAAAGCTATGAATACCGCTTAAAATGGTTCTGTCTGTGCCTGTTCCGTCATCAAGAGTAAACTGTAACAGTTTCTTTGACTTCGGTACTGCAACACACTCTTTAACCTTTACTGCACGGAAATCTGACTTGCTGAATGTATCAAAATCAACTGCTTCTTCAAATAAAGGCTCAATCTTTACCTTAGAAAAGTCAATCTTTTCAGGCTCAGCTTTCACTTCTTCAGCAGCCTTAGGTTTTACATCATTTTTCTTATTTACATCATTCAAGGTCTTCATGGTCGGGAACAACAGCACATCACGGATAGCGGCCGAATCGGTCAACAGCATGCACATTCTGTCGATACCGAAACCGATACCGCCCGTCGGAGGCATACCGATTTCAAGCGCATTCAAAAAGTCCTCGTCGGTGTGGTTGGCTTCTTCGTCGCCTTGCGCCAAAAGCTCTTCCTGCATACGGAAACGCTCTCTCTGATCGATCGGGTCATTTAGCTCGGAATAAGCGTTTGCCATTTCCCAGCCGTTCATGAAGAATTCGAAACGCTCCACATAGTCCGGATTTTCCGGTTTCTTTTTGGTAAGCGGCGAAATTTCGATCGGATGATCCGTCACAAAAGTCGGCTGAATCAAATGTTCTTCCGCATATTCCTCAAAGAACAGACTCAAAATGTCGCCTTTCTTGTGGCGATCTTCAAATTCAACATGATGTTCTTTTGCAATCTTCTTGGCTTCTTCGTCGGAATGAATCTCATTGAAGTCCACACCAGCATATTTCTTGACAGCGTCTACCATCGTAATGCGCTCAAAAGGCTTGCCAAGATCCATTTCCACGCCATTGTAAACAATGGTGGTCGTGCCGAGGACTTCCTTGGCTACATGACGGTACAGATTTTCGGTCAGGTCCATCATGCCGTTGTAGTCGGTGTAAGCCTGGTATAATTCCATGAGCGTGAATTCCGGATTGTGACGTGTGTCAAGACCTTCGTTGCGGAAAACGCGTCCGATTTCATACACTCTTTCAAGACCGCCGACGATTAAGCGCTTTAAATAGAGCTCCAACGAAATACGGAGTTTGAAATCCTCGTCCAACGCATTGAAATGCGTTTCAAAGGGACGGGCGGCAGCGCCGCCGGCATTGGAAACGAGCATAGGCGTTTCCACTTCAATAAAGCCTTGTCCGTCTAAATACTTGCGGATCGTGCTGATAATGCGCGAACGCTTGATAAAGGTATCCTTGACCTCGGGATTCATGATAATATCCACATAGCGCTGACGGTAGCGCAAATCGGTGTTGGTCAATCCGTGGAATTTTTCCGGCAGCATCTGCAAGCTCTTGGAGAGAAGCGTGACGCTTGCGGCATGAATCGAGGTTTCGCCGGTCTTGGTTTTGAAAACCGTTCCCTCAATGCCGACGATATCGCCGATATCCATTTTCTTAAAAGCGGCATAAGCTTCTTCACCGATAGCATCGCGCGCCACATAACACTGAATCAAACCCTGCAAATCCTGAATATGGCAGAAAGAAGCTTTACCCATGATACGCTTGGACATTAAACGTCCGGCAACCGAAACGCTCTTGCCGTCAAGCTCGTCGAAATGCTCTTTGACTTCGGCGCTGTGGTGAGTCTGATTGTATTTGGTGATCTGAAACGGGTCTTTGCCGGCAGCGACTAACTCACTTAACTTTTCACGGCGGATCCGCTTCTGTTCGTTGAGATCGACCTCGGGCGTGTTGCCGGTCGGTACGTTTTTCTGATTGTCTGACACTTTAACCATCCTTATAACGAAAATATCGAAAATCTGAAAGCTCTTTGCCCGAAAGGGAAAGAGACTTCGGGGTTGTCCGGTAAACTTATGCGGTCTTGGAAATTTCAAGAATTTTCATGGAAATTTCGCCGCCGGGCGTTTCTGCCTTTACGGTTTCGCCGACTTCTGCGCCGATTAGCGCGCGTCCGATAGGAGATTCTTCGGAAATCTTGTTTTCCATCGGGTTGGTCTCGTTGGAGCCGACAAGCGTGTATTCGACTTCTTCTTCATAGGTTTCGTCATAAACCTTAACGGTCGTGCCGATGCTTGCCGTGTCGGTCTTGACTTCATGTTCATTGATGACCTTGATGTTTTTGAGCATGGCCTCAATGTCGGCAATACGCTGTTCGACGGCAGCCTGTTCGTTTTTGGCTTCATCGTATTCGCTGTTTTCGGAAAGGTCGCCGAAAGCGCGTGCGGTCTTGATAGCCTCGGCAACTTCCTTGCGTTTGGTTGTTTTTAAATATTCGAGTTCTTCTTGAAGCTTTTTCAAGCCTTCGCTTGAAACGGTAACCTGTTTTGCGTTCTGCATGAAACATGATCCTTTCGCATATGAATTCATTTCAATACTATATATTATATAAAAAACGGAACAAAAAGTCAACTGTTTTTGAAAAAAAGCGTATTTTTAACAATTTATATAAGCGTACAGACGTGAAAAAGTCCTGACGGAGGCAAAACAGACCGTTGCAAAAGTCCTTTTGTGTTTTTGGCGAATCGCGAGTGTCAAAACAAATTTCAGTTATTTTTTGACAACTCACCCAAAAAGTACGCCGTATTTTGTGAAATTTTACAAATTATTCGACTTTATCCCCAATATATTGACAGAATCCGTACAGCGTGGTACAATATACCTGTGAATAAAATCGCCGCGCAGTGTTCTATCAGACAGCGGCGAATTACGGAGGAAAACATCATGCAGGATTTATCAAAGGAAATAGCGTTCAGTCCGCTTGCCATTATCGGCACGCGCGGAACGGAAGAAATGTGCCGCCGCATTGAAAAATATATCGGCGAATGGCGCAAGGAAGAACCGCATTATATCATCGAAGCCCAGTTCCCTCGCTTCGGTACGGGTGAAGCCAAGTGCCTTTTGACCGAGTCGGTTCGCGGTAAGGACGTTTTTATCGTGGCGGATTGCTTTAATTACAGCCAGACCTACAAAATGTATGGTATGACCGTGCCGATGAGCCCGGACGATCACTATCAGGACGTCAAGCGCATTATTTCCGCTATCAGCGGAAAAGCGGCACGTATCTCGGTAATCATGCCGATGCTGTATGAAAGCCGCCAGCATCGCCGCACAGCGCGTGAATCGCTCGACTGCTCGTTTATGCTTCATGAGCTCATCACGCTCGGCGTGCAGAATATCATGACCTTTGACGCGCACGACGACCGCGTCCGCAACGCTATCCCTCTCGAAGGTTTTGATAACCTCATGCCGACCTATCAGATGATCAAGGCGTTTATGGCGAATGAAACCGATTTCGATTTGAAGAACACCGTGATCGTTTCTCCGGATGAGGGCGCTCTTGCCCGCGGCATGTACTATTCCTCCGTGCTTGGTGTGCAGTTAAGCATGTTCTATAAGAGACGCGACTATACCGTTGTCAAGGACGGCAAAAACCCGATCGTTGCGCATGAATACCTCGGTGAAAACGTCGAGGGCAAAGATATCATCGTGGTGGACGATATCCTGTCGTCCGGCGAATCGTTCTTACATGTTCTGGACAAGCTCAAATCCATGGGAGCACGCCGTATTTTCGGTTTCTTCACGTTCGGCCTTTTTTGCAACGGCTTTGATCTTGTAGATAAATATTACGAAGACGGCAAGTTTGACCGGATCTACGCTACAAACTCCGTATATAACTCCGAAGCGGCGCTTTCTCGCCCGTGGTTCAAGGAAGTCAATGTGTTGAAGTACATCGCGTACTATATCGAAGCAGTCAATATCAATAAGTCCGTAGGGCTTATGCTTGACCCGACCGCGAAAATCCATGCTCTTTGCGACGAACACGGCATAAGCATTCCAGGGGGCGCCAAGTAAAATGCGGATTCGCACAGCAGTTATCGACGATTTGCCGGAACTTTTGGATATCTATAACTATGAGGTCTTGAACGGATATGCGACATTTGACAGCATTCCGCAGACCTATGAACAGCGAAAAGTGTGGTTTGAGGAGCATAACAAAGATCACCATCCGCTCATTGTCGCTGTGGATGACGAGGGGAAAATTGCCGGTTATTCGTCGCTTTCAAGCTATCGCCCGAAGGATTCCTATAAACCGTCGGTGGAGCTTTCGGTGTATGTTTCGCCGAATCACCGCCGTATGGGCGTAGCGACGGTTCTTATGGAGCACATTCTTGAAATGGCGTGGGAAGATGATACGATACATACCGTGGTTTCGGTCATTACCAGCGGAAACGACGCCAGCATCCGTTTGCACGAAAAATTCGGTTTCACGTATTGCGGAACGATCCGTGAAGTCGGAATCAAGTTCGGCAAACTCATGAGTATCGACAATTTTCAGCTGATGGTCTGAAAAGATCACGCGGCATAAGCGCGAAAAACACACGATAAAATATTGGAAACTCCGGGAAAATCTGTTGACATGACCATGAAAATATGGTATATTGTTGACAGATTTTCTTTATAAAGGCAATAAAAAAAGAGAGAACAGGGGAAAGACAATGAAAATTACTAAGGAGCAGTTAATCAATCCGCCAAAGAAATACCGTCCTCTTCCGTTCTGGTCGTGGAATGCCAAGCTTGAAAAGGCCGAAACGCTCGATCAGGTCGGAAAAATGGATGAGAACGGTATCGGCGGCTATTTCATGCATGCACGCGGCGGCTTGAAAACTGAGTATATGAGCGACGAGTGGTTTGATAATGTGAGAGCCGCCGTTGTGGACGGAGAAAGCCGCGGCATGGCGCCGTGGGGCTATGACGAAAACGGCTGGCCGAGCGGTTTCGGTTCGGGCGCCGTCAACGGCCTTGGCGTAAAGTATCAGCAGAAATATATTCATATGGAGTATACCGACGCGCCGGTTGAGGACGATATGACCGTCGGGAACGTAAAAGCCGAGGACGGCCGGAACCGTCACTTCTATTTCTCGGTCAACCGTTTCTATGTCGATACGATGGACGCCGAGGTCACAGATGCTTTTATCGCGTCCACACACGAAAAATACAAGGAAAAGCTCGGCGAGGACTTTTCAAAAATGTCCGGGTTCTTTACCGATGAACCGCAGATGTCCCGTAAACCAAAGGGTATTCCGTATTCGCTCATTCTGCCGGGTGAGTATCAAAAAGCATATGGAGAAGAATTGCTTCCGGTATTGCATCATCTGTTTGAAACGTCCGAAGATGCCTACCGCACGCGTTTCCGTTATTGGAAGCTTGTGACGCGGTTGTTCTCCGAAAATTTCATGGGCCGGATCTACAATTGGTGCAATGCCAACGGCACACGCCTTACGGGCCATATGGTCTTGGAGGAAAGCTTTGCCGCACAGTTAGACAGCAACGGTTCGTGCATGCCCAACTATATGTATTTCCACATTCCCGGCGTGGATAAGCTCGGCCGCAGTGTTTCGCGCGACTTGCTTGCCCCTCAGGTCACGTCGGTAGCTGCCCAGACCGGAAAAAAACAGGTCTTGACCGAAAGCTTTGCCATGTGCGGCTGGGATGTGACATTTGAAGAATTGAAATGGATTCTCGAATGGCAGATGGTCAAGGGCGTCAACCTGCTCTGCCAGCACTTGGAGGGCTATTCGCTCGGAGGATTACGCAAACGCGACTATCCGGCCGGACACTTCTTCCAGAATCCGTGGTGGAAAGACTACAAAGCGTTCATGGATTTCGCTTCGCGCGTCGGCATGCTTCTTTCCGAAGGGGAGATCAAGTGCGAAGTGTTGGTGCTTCATACCATTTCCAGCGCTTGGATGTACCGCGCGGATGACCACGAATGGCATGGCGATGTGGATCGCCGTTACAGCGCAAAGCTTACGGATATGATAACCTGGCTGGATAAGAACCAGATTCTTCATCATCTCGGCGACGAAACCGTCATGGAAAAGCTCGCATCGGTCGAAGGAGATGTTTTAAAGGTCGGCAAAATGAGCTATAAGACGGTTATCGTGCCGTCTGCGGCCGTTATCAGTTCCTATACGCTTTCCTTGTTGAAAGCCTTTAAGAAAAACGGCGGCAACCTGATTTTTGCCGGCGAAATTCCCTCGTATGTGGATGGTGTAAAGAGCGACGAAGTGAAAAAATTAGCTTCGCAGCATGTGGAGCGTACCGAAGAGGTTCTCGGTTATCTTCCGGAAAGCGCACGCTTTATCCGTCTTGCCCATGCCGACGGCACGCTTTGCGATGTGCAGTATACCGAGCGCCACTTTGAAGATTTCACCATGTACTACTTTGTCAACACCTATTCCGGCAAGGAACGCGCCGTGTTTGAAACCAAAGGCGCAAGCGCTGTCCGTTTCAATTATGATACCGGCGAAACCGAACCGGTTGTCTTTACCGCAAAAGACGGAACGCTGCGCACGGAACTGACGCTGGAACCAAAAGGCTCTCTGGTTCTCTTTGTCTATGACGATAATCGCGCGTCCTCGGCTGAGATTTGCGCACCGGCGCTTTCTTCACTCGGTGAAAAGCTTTACGGCGACTGGAAGATCACAAAGCGCGAGCCGAATGCGCTGACGCTCGACTTCTGCGACGTTTGGTTCGACGGAGAAAAGAAATATGAAAACCTGCCGGTTTTGGATATTGAAGAAATAGCCAATGCCTTTGAACGCAAGGTGAATATCCGCTTGGATTTCAAGGTCAAGAGCGACTTTGATGTGCCCGGTCAAACTTATCTTGTGGTCGAAGAAGCAGAATTCTATGAACTTCTCATCAACGGCAAACCGGTTGAAAAGAAGATTTGCGGGTATTTCCGTGACAAATCCTTTATCAAGCTCGATATTTCCGGAAAAATCGTCAAGGGCGATAACGTCATTACCCTTATTACCGATTTTGTCCAACCGCAGCATATCTATGATACGATCAAAGACTGCTATGAATTTGAAGCTATGCGCAACAAACTCTGGTACGACCGTGAGATCAATGAGCTGTATTTGCTCGGCGACTTCGGCGTGCGTGCCGATGCGCCGTACCGTCCGGCCTCCAACCGCAGTTATTTCACCGACGGCGGCTTTACGCTTGTCCCGGCTATGGATACTGTAAAGGACGGAAACATCGCCGTTCAGGATTACCCGTTCTATACCGGAAAAATGACGCTTGAAAAGACGATAACGTTTGCCGATGGCGAAACCGAAAACCGCATGATTGAGTTTTCTCGCATGGGCGCGGTAATCATTAAGACGTGCATTAACGGAAAAACGCTTGCCCCCCTTACGCGTGCTCCGTATCGGTTTGACTTGTCCGGCTTGCTTGTGACCGGCGAAAACAAAATTGAACTCGAAATCACTAATAATTTCCGCAACCTTTTGGGGCCGCTTCATCTTGGCGGCGAATCCTATTCGGTAGGCCCGGCCTCGTTCCAGCATGAATCGAAAATTTTCGGCGGCGGCCGGAATTGCGGCTGGACGGACGGATATGCTTTCTTGGAATACGGTCTGTTCTTTAAATAAAAAATAAATAGCAGAAAAAGCCGGTAAAACTGCACGGTTTTACCGGCTTGACCGCTGGAAGAGCCCTTTTGATATTTCGGGCGAAGCCCGATGTAACCCCAAATTTGAAAAAATCGGGGACATGCGCCACGATTTTTTCTCCGATAGATTCGCGAGTGTCGAAAAGCATAACTTTTTGGCATGAGGCGCGAGCGTACGAATCTGGTTCGTGTCGTAAACCAAAGCTTTGCGACACGCAAATCCGGTAAAACTGCATGGTTTTACCGGATTTTTCAGGTGTGTTATGCAAAGGAGCATTTGATGGAATTTTACGAAAAATTGCAGGAATTAAGAAAAAAGAAAGGTCTTACCCAAGAAGAACTTGCGGAAATTCTTTATGTATCTCGTACTGCCGTTTCCAAATGGGAATCCGGCAGAGGCTTTCCGAACATTGAATCGTTAAAGGCGATTTCCGTATACTTTCAGGTTTCCATTGATAATCTTTTATCGGGTGAAGAACTTCTGTTTCTTGCCGATAAGGATACTAAACAGCGCGAAAAACAGATGCGAAACAGGGTCTTTGGACTGTTGGATTGCAGTATGCTCTTTCTTCTTTTTCTACCGCTTTTCGGACAAAGAGGTGGGGACGTTATCCGCGAGGTATCCTTGCTTTCGCTCACGGGCGTTTCGCTCTATATTCGGATACCGTATTATTTGTTTGTTTTCGGCCTAACCATTGTCGGCATTCTGACGCTTGCTTTTCAGAATAAGGAGTTCGTGATACAGACGGAGGGGATCTATATGATTTCTGCTGGGCTCGGGGCTTTGGGAACTGTCGGTTTTATGCTGACGCTCCAACCGTATGCCGCATTGTTCACGTTTGTTTTCCTTGCCGTCAAGGTTTTGATACTGATAAAAGGACGATGACACGAAGCGTATCGCTTATGTGACGCCCCGATTCTTTACTTTTTTCTTCGTCCCTCCTATACTGTGACTAAGGCAAAACGCCTGAATCAAAGTAAAGGATGAAGAAACATGAAAAAACATGAAAAAACAAACGACTCTCTTGAACACCAAAAAGAAACAAACGCTTATCGTCGGTCTTGCCGCCTTTCTCCTATTTATTCTGTGGACAGCGGCTGCGCGCTTTATCGATGTAAGTTCAATCGGACCAAATGGTTCATCTGTCGGCTTTGCCGCCTTCAACGGATGGTTCCACCGCGTGACCGGCGTGCATATGCTTTTATATGTTATCACCGACTGGCTCGGTCTTGTGCCGATTGCATTCATCCTCGGTTTTGCGGTGTTGGGACTTGTACAATGGATCAGACGGAAAAGCCTTTTCAAAGTGGATAGGAGTCTTTTAGTTCTTGGCGTATTCTATCTTCTTGTCATGGCGCTCTATTTGTTTTTTGAATCGTATGTCATCAATTACCGACCGGTGCTTATCGACGGTTTCTTGGAAGCGTCGTATCCGTCATCGACAACGCTTCTTGTCATGAGCGTCATACCGACGGCAATCTTGCAGTTAAACGGCAGAATCCTCCGTTCGCGTATCCGAACAGCTATCTGCATTCTGTTGACGGTCTTTATGGTGTTTATGGTGACAGCGCGGCTTGTTTCGGGAGTACATTGGGCGACGGATATTGTCGGCGGCGCGGTTTTAAGCCTCGCATTGGTGGCATTTTATGTGAGTGCCGCATAAATACCTCTATTTTGCCTCTATTCTGCGGAGCATATGCGATTTTTGCGAAATGCTCCGCAATTTTTGTTGACAGCGCTTATGTTTTGTGCTATAATAAACACGAAACAAATGTACGGTTCATGCGTTTAATCAATCCCAAAGAGCTGTAAAAACAGCTCTTTGGGACGATTCCAATCTATCTGAACGGCAAACCGCTTTTTTGGGGGTATCGGATTCCTTTTTCTTTTCTTCCTTGAAAAAGCAGTCTTGCCGGAGTTATTCCCTCACCGTATTTTATGAAAAAAACGCGAACCTGCCACTTGCATACACAAAGACGGCGCATGCAATTCTTATGCTTGCAGCCGATTTTATGGGATTAAGGAGCATAAACAATGGTAAAGCTTTCTCCATCGGTTCTCGCCTGCGATTTTTCCGAATTTGGAAATGAGATACGAAAGGTCGTTCATGCAGGCGCAGAGTATATCCACCTTGATGTTATGGACGGGCATTTTGTACCGAATATTTCGTTCGGCGTTCCGGTCGTCGAAGCCGCGCGCCGGGTGACGGACGCGGTTCTTGACGTTCATCTGATGATCACGTCTCCCGAACGGTATGTAGAAGCCTTTGCCGCGGCCGGGGCGGATATCATCACATTCCATTATGAAGCGACCAACCATCCCGAAGAATTGATTGAAAAGATACACAGCCTCGGCAAACGCGCCGGCATTTCCATCAAACCGTCTACTCCCACGTTTGTTTTAGAGCCTCTTGTGCGCAAGGCTGATTTAATTTTGGTCATGACGGTCGAACCCGGTTTCGGCGGCCAGAAGCTGTTACAGCCGTGCGTGGATAAAGTACATGAAGTGGCGCATATGTGCAAACTGTTCGACGCGTTTCCCGAAATTGAAGTGGACGGCGGTATAACGCCGGACAATGTCGGCGACCTGATTCAAAATGGAGCCGATGTTATCGTGGCAGGGTCTGCTGTGTTTAAAGCGGCTGATACCGAAAAAGCAGTGCGCACTTTAAAGGGCGATTTATCGGACTTATAAGCCGCAAAAAGACTTGCATTTTGCTAGTATGCGTGCTATACTGATATTGCAAAGAAAAAGAGAATCGGGAGGATAAATAACATGGAAAAGAAAATATCAAAAAAATTGGACTGCACCCCGGCAGATGATAAGAAAAAAGCGCTTGAAACAACGCTGGCACAAATTGAAAAGGCCTATGGAAAAGGCTCAATTATGAAGCTTGGCGAGAACGCGTCCATGAATGTCAGCGCGGTTTCGACAGGGTCGCTGACGCTGGATATGGCGCTCGGAATCGGCGGTGTGCCGCGCGGAAGAATCATTGAAATTTACGGCCCGGAATCTTCGGGTAAAACGACGGTGGCGCTGCATGTTATTGCCGAGGTTCAAAAGCTTGGCGGCGAGGCGGCGTTCATTGACGCAGAGCATGCCCTTGACCCGGTCTACGCCAAGGCGCTCGGCGTCAATATCGATACCCTGCTTGTTTCGCAGCCGGATTACGGCGAACAGGCTTTGGAAATCACCGAAGCCCTTGTGCGTTCGGGCGCTGTGGACGTTGTGGTTGTGGACTCGGTTGCGGCTCTTGTTCCGAAAAATGAAATTGACGGCGACATGGGCGACAGCCATGTCGGCTTGCAGGCAAGACTGATGTCGCAGGCCCTTCGCAAGCTGTCCGGCGCCATCGCAAAATCCAACTGTATCGTGCTCTTTATCAACCAGCTTCGTGAAAAGGTCGGCGTTATGTACGGCAACCCCGAAACCACGCCGGGCGGCAGAGCGCTTAAATTCTATGCGTCCGTCCGTATCGATATCCGCCGTACCGAACAGATCAAAGAGGGCGCAGATGTTCTCGGCAACCATACGCGTTGCAAAGTCGTCAAGAATAAGGTCGCGCCGCCGTTCAAAACCGCAGAATTTGATATTCTCTACGGAAAGGGTATCTCCAAAGAAAGCGAGATTATTGAACTGGGCGTCAATCTCGACATTATCAACAAGAGCGGTTCGTGGTTCTCTTACGGCGAACAGCGCATCGGCCAGGGGAAGGATAAGGTGCGCGAATTCTTAGCGCAGAATCCTGAAATTTCCAATGAAATTGAAGAAAAGATCCGCGAAGCGCTTAAAGAAAAGCCGATGGAAGTGTTGGACGGCGAATCAGAGGACGAAAACGGGATCGTGATCACCGAATCGTTCGATGAATAATTGCATAGAATAAACTATGATTTTGGTACAGGCGACCGCATCGGTCAAGGGAAACGAGATAACTTTTTATAATGAACTGCATGAAAAGTATACGATTTCATTAGCCGATGCCAAAAAGACAGGACTATACCGTTTTCTTGAAGAACCGGAACTGTTGCCGGAGGAAACGGATGAGGAAATGCTCACCTTTTTGTCGCAGAAATTGAGTTGTTTGCGCTATGCGGCGTATCTTCTCGATTTCGGCGATAAATCGAAAAAAGCGCTTTCCGATAAGCTCCGCAAAAAAGGCTATCAGATGGATGTCTGCGAGGCGGCGGTAGCCGTGCTCGAAAAAAACGGACTGCTCGACGATGAAAAATTATGTGCCGACAAGCGCGACAGCCTTGCTTACGGTAAATTGTACGGTCCGCGCCGGATAAAAACGGAGCTGCTTGCGAAAGGTTTTTCTTCGCGTGCCGTGCAAAATGCGTTGGATGAATCGGAGATCAATTATGACGAGCTGTTGGAACAGTTGGTTGAAAAACTCACACGGCGTGGACTTCCGCTTTCGGAAAAAGAGCTGGCTGCTTTAAAAAATAAGCTTGTCCGCTATGGATACAGTTATGACCGGATTGCACGGGTCTTGGAGTATTTGGATTTCCCGAAAGAGTTTTCGGAGGATGAGGATTGGTAAACGTGACATTTTTAGAGGAGTTTTCACAAAAGACCGGCCTTTGTGAAGAGGCGGCTTCTGTGCTTGAAAAAACGTATCTTGACGTAAAAGACACGGAAAGCTTTCAAACGCTTTCGGACATGATACGCAAAAAGGAAACTTTTGAGAAAATCGGCGAAACGATCAAAGCCGGCGCCGAGGTTCTTTGTTTGAATTGGCATACTTACGCTATGGCCGTACTGTGCGCCAACGCGCCTGTCATAAGGGAGCGCTATGCCGAAAAGGGAGCAGGGGATGGGATCTTTTGGGATTCCATGATCGATTTTCGCTGTAAGATCAACGAATGCAAAAAAGTATACGGTGTTTGGGGAATTGACCCGATCACATGGTATTCCGGCTTTTTTGAGGCAAAGATCTTTAAACTCGGACGCTTGGAGTTTGAAATCCGCGACGAGGGCGTATACAGCATTCATATCCCGTCCTGCGGGGCGTTGTGTCATGAAGAAGTGATGGATTCATATAAACGCGCCTATTCGTTTTTCGGCGGAAAAGATAAACAGCTTTTGCCGTTTCTTTGTTCGTCTTATTTGCTGTTCCCGGCATACCAAAAGGCGGTTTTCCCGGAAAACGGCAATATTCACCGCTTTGCGGAAGATTTTACCATTATCCGGATTGATGATAAGCAGCATTTCCGCGATGCATGGCGCGTGTTTGACATGCCGTACACCGGCGATATTTCGGTTTTGCCGCAGAATACGTCCTTACAGCGCGCGTTTATCGTCTATATGAAAGAAAACGACAATTTTGGAACGGGCTTGGGACTTTTCCTGTTTGACGGGGAAAAAATCCGGAAAGACAAAGACGATGTGCTTTGGGAATATGCAAAATACTATTTGTCTTAGTTTCATTTTATGAAAAGTGAGGTGACTGTGCATGAACATGACGTATATCTGGCTAATTGTTGCAGTTTTGGCCATCATTGCCGAGGCGGTAACGGTTCAGATGGTGGCTATCTGGTTCGCACCGGCGGCGCTTATCGCCATGCTTGGCGCGGTATTTGGCGCACCGCTGTGGTTGCAAATCACGCTGTTTGTGTTGGTTTCCGCCCTTTGCGTGGTATGTCTGTATAAGAAATTGCGCAAAAACATTGCGGATGACTGCGAAAAAACCAATCTTGACGCACTCATCGGCACATTAGCCAAAGTCGAAACCGAGATTCCGCCTGACGGAGTGGGGCGCGTCACGGTAAGGGGCAATAGCTGGCAGGCAGCTTGTTCCGGCGGTGCGCCGGTTGGCGCGCACGTGCGCGTGCTTTCCATAGACGGTGTGACGCTGATCTGTGAACAGGCACCACAGCCGGCATCTGTCAAATAAAAAGTATTCTTACAGAACCATAAACTTGAATAAGAAAGGAAAATCTATCATGTTACTGCAAACACTTGCTGTGGCCGGCTTTGCCGGAGGAGGACTTGCCGTCCTTGTTCTTGTCGTTATCCTGTTTTTGATTCTCGTTTCCAATATCAAAATCATTCCGCAGGCAAAGGCTGCTATCGTTGAACGGCTGGGTGCTTACCGCTCGACCTGGAAAACCGGCGTCCACTTTACCGTTCCGTTTATCGACCGCATTGCCAAGAATATGTCCTTGAAGGAACAGGTTTTAGATTTTCCGCCTCAGCCGGTTATTACCAGCGATAACGTGCATATGCAGATTGATACGGTCATCTACTATCAGATCTCCGACCCGAAACTGTATACCTACGGCGTGGAGCATCCTATGGTGGCTATCGAAAATCTGACCGCGACGACATTGCGTAACATCATTGGCGACCTGGAACTTGACCAGACCCTGACTTCGCGCGATATCATCAATACCAAAATGCGCGCGATTCTGGACGAAGCGACTGATCCGTGGGGAATCAAGATCAACCGTGTGGAATTAAAGAATATCATGCCGCCGCAGGATATCCAAGAGGCCATGGAAAAACAAATGCGCGCCGAACGTGAACGACGCGAAAAGATATTGCAGGCCGAGGGTGAAAAGAAATCGGCGGTGTTGATTGCCGAAGGTCAGAAAGAATCCAAAATTCTGGAAGCCGAGGCCGATAAGCAAGCGGCTATCTTGCAGGCCGAAGCCGTCAAGGAAGCCAAAATCCGCGAGGCTGAGGGTGAAGCGGCCGCCATTTTGAAGATTCAGACGGCAGTTGCCGATGGTATCAAGTTGATCAACGAGGCCGCGCCCTCCGATAAGGTGATTGCCTTGAAGAGCCTTGAAGCGCTCAAAGAGCTTGCCGACGGCAAAGCAAACAAGCTGATTATTCCGTCGGATATCCAAGGGCTTGCTACGATTGCTTCAACGTTAAAACTTGCGGCAGACGATACAAAAGAGCCGAAAAATGCGAAATAAATAAGAAAAATCCGCTGTTATTTAAAACAGCGGATTTTTTAGGTTTAATCGGGAATCGGCGTGCATTTGGTGATTCGCATGATGTGCCCGGATTCGCCTTGTCCGTATTTGCACCAGTATGCGCATAATACACTGCCATCCTTGGTTTCAAAAAGACTCGGATAGGCAAAATCGATCATAGGGTCGTCTTCGATACAGTATAAACTGCCCCAGCTTTTTCCATTATCCTTAGATCGGCGAAGCACTAATGGCGTCCGACCGGAACTGGGGGCATTGATACGCATTGTCCGTCCGTTATACAGGGGAATCGGGTTGTATGCGGCAAGAATGGAATTATCCGAAAGGCGAAGCAATACAATAGGACTGCGCGGTGAAGTAAAAACAGATGGTTCGACCGGAGTGAAACCGGAAAGTCCATCGACTGAAAATGCCTGATACTGATAGGAACAGATTGTCCGGGCAAGCATCCAGACAACGTCCTTGGAGAGTTCAAAAAGAAGCGGTTCTTCAAGGCCAAAGACAGGTTCGTTGAACGGAAGTGTGCATTTAGCCTTTGTATCGTGAAACGATTTTCCGTCATCGTCGGAAACAATGGCGACAACGGTTGCAGGGCCGCCCCCGTTCGGCGGATATTGGGAGGCGACTGTTGCCACCCGGCCGTCCGAAAGGCGTATAAAACGGTCGTTTTCGATGACGTAATAGGCTGACGGCAGATTCCATGTACAGCGTTCCGGCGTAAAATGGATACCGTCGGAAGAAATAACGCGGCCTACCGTAGACGTACCGTCCTTTTCGCGAATCAGAAAATAAACACATAGTCTTCCGTCAGCCAAGGGAAGAGCCGAGGCGCACATGATGTTGGATACGCCGAAATCTTTTGCACTTGCAATTATGCTGAAATCAGACCAACTGTCTCCCTCGTCCGATGAACGGATCAAAGCAATATCACAACCGGATTCATCCATTGCGTCACCGCTGTTAAAACGGCTGTATGCATAGAGAATGTCACCGTTCGGCGCGCGGAAAAAAGTTCCTTCGCTGTTGCGGCCATTGCCTGCTGTTGCCGGTATTTCAAGTACAAGAGTATTCATGATATTTGTTTCTCCTTAGTGGGTTCAGAAATATTTTTACTTTTTTGCGCTTGCTGTTTTGTATAAATCTGATTGGCTTGCAAAAAGGCGCTTACCGTGCAAACCATAGTATAGACGGATTGAATCAAATACGTAATCTGTTCCGGCGATGTTTGCAGCATGGCAATATACAGAACGATACTGCATACCTGGCCGAGAAGCATTATAACGGTATATTCAATATAGGAGAGCATGGTCAATACGGTTGCTAATATTCCTAAAATGGTGGAAGCGGAATCCAGTACGCGGTATTGCGAGCCGGTCCCTTGGAGCATAAAGCAGACTATGCCGCAAAGTAACAGAGATATCACGGAAACGGCAAGGCGCTGACGGGTGCTTAATTTGCGCAAAATCGTAGAACCTTGCCAAGGTTGCTTGCTCCAACGGATAAAAGTTACAAGCTGCAGCGGCCCGGATATGAGAATAGCATATGCGGCCGAAGCGTAAAGATGATAGTAGATATAAACAATGCCATACAGAATGGCGTTTACACTGCCAATGAGCGGCGCATACCGGCTGACATGCGATTGCAAAAGCGCAATTACTAACGAAATGTATAAAGGCAGCATGCGCAAGAAGGATTGCTTAAAGAGAATGCCTGTGACGGTAATAAGAATGGCCGTAATTCCCATTAAAAAATAAAAAGCGATGTTTTTTCGATTGCTTTCCGGAAAACTGTGTTTCATGAATATCCTCTTCTTATACTGATACTGTTTGCTTAATTTTTGACAATACACATTATTCTATAACTCAGAGAAGAGGTAAATATTGTATACGGACGTATTATACAGAGCATGTCCGAAAACCGGACTTGACAATTGACAAACGGAAGAACGTCAAGTATAATGATTTTGGTGAGAAAATATGGGAAACTATCCTTATTTAAAAGATACCTGCGAATTTTCCATACACGTGGAAAATATTTCTTTTACCGTTTTGGTCAATCAAAAACTCAGCGATGCCCCTATGCAGGGGACAGCTGTCGCAGACGCGGTCGATAATACCATGCACACACATGTATATACCGAGCTGTTTTATTGTGTAGATGGAAATATAGCATTAAAAACGACGGATGGAAGGCTGAACATCGGAAAGGGCGAACTGCTTGTAATGCCGGCCGGTGTGCAGCATGTCAGACTTTCAGGCACAGGGGAGTGGGGATCGGTCGGTATTTCCTTTTCAAAGGTCAAAAGTGCTTTTCAGCACGATTTATACCGGATGCTCAATAATCTGTGTAAGTTGGATAAGCCGTGGCGATTAAGCGGTCAGAGCCGGGTTTGCGGAGAGATATATGATCTTTTGAACAGCAAGCAGCAGCCCTGTGTACTGACGTTGCGGCTATTGGAGCTTTTGCTTCAAATGTGCGGCATCAAACAGCAGTATGACCTTTCGGACAGAAACGACACCGTTATGTCTGCGGATTTAAACCGAGTATCGCAGTTGGAACGGATTCTTTCCCTGTCATTTATGGAAGACCTTCGTATAAATGAAATTGCGGCACAGCTTTTTATCAGTGAGCGGCAACTGAATCGGATTGTAAAAGCCAAATTCGGCACATCCTTCCATAAACTTCTGATACAAAAACGCTTGTCAGCGGCTTGTTATTTGTTGATTAACACCGACATGACTGTGGAAGAAATCGGAGAAGAAGTGGGATTTGGCACAAAATCAGCCTTTTACAGCGCGTTTCAAAGGGAATTTGACATGACCCCCAACGCGTTCCGGGATAAAAACCGAATAGCGGAATGAAAAAAGCCGGTTATACCGTTTTGCGCGGTATAACCGGCTTTTGTTGGCGTAAATACAATGTTGATTTTGTAAGCGGAAATTAAACAGTGAAATAATCTGAGCGTGTCGCAAAACTGCGTTTTACGACACGGAAACAGATTCGTACGCTCGCGCCACATGCCAAAAAGCTCCGCTTTTCGACACGCGCGAATCTATCGGTGAAAAATCCGTGGCACATGTCCCCGGATTTTCCGAATTTTTATTAAAATCGGGCTTCGCCCGAAAAGTCTTATAGACTTTTTCAACAATCTGTGCGTCCGACTGTAATTTTACAGTCGGATGCTTGCTTTTGTTTGCAGAAAGTGTTATAATAAAACCGATTTCTGATACCGGAAAGGACGGTTTTCCATGATTGCCGATACGCACGTTCACAAACGTCTTTCCCCTGACGCGCCGCAGGACAGCGATAATACGCTTTTTTCCGCTTTGTCCGAGGCCGAAAGAAAAGGCTTGCAATACTTAGCCATAACCGAGCATTGCGATATTCTCACCGGGCCGGGGTGCTATAACGCGGATTTTGATGCATATGAAACAGCGCTGCGCACGGCACAGGACGAACAGTTAAGGGCCGGCCGCAGTCCGACGCGGCTTCTTTTCGGCATTGAACTTGCCCATGCGCACACGCAGAAAAACGCTGCCGCCAAAATGCTTGCCGCGCATTCTTTCGATTTTGTGCTCGGCTCTTTGCATCTTCCGCGCGACGGCGTCGATTATTGGGCTGCCGATTATCAGAAAAACCATGACGATAAGGCGCTTTTTGACGCTTATGAATCGTATGTCGGCGAACTGTACGAAATCGCCTCCGTCTGCGATTTTGATTCGTTGGCACACTGCACCTATCCGTTACGCTATTTTGCACGCTGCGGCCGTCTGAAAGCCGTGTGCGAAACGCCGTCGCACTTTGTACCGCTATATGCCGATGTGTTCCGCAAACTCATCGAGCGCGGCAAAGCGCTTGAAATCAACACTTCCATGATTGACGAACGGGGGATGATCCAACCGACGGCTGATTTGATAAAGCTGTATCAGGCGCTTGGCGGACGGCTTGTCACGGTCGGTTCGGATTCGCATAATTTCCACCTCATCGCACGCGGTGTTGAAACGGCGGAAAAGCTGTTGCAGGAGACCGGGTTTGAGGGCGTCACCGTGTTTGTCGAAAGAAAAGCGCGGATCATTCCCTTTGAAAACGGCAAAAACAATTGACCCGGAAGAGCCGGAAAAACTTTCTTGCAAAAAGGGATTGACGGATTCAACGAAAAAATGTATAATAGACTTGTATATTTATAAAAACAGGAAAGGTACGGTATAATGAACAGCACGGTTTATAACAGTAAAAATAAACTCCGTTTGGTTATTATCGCAGTCATTCTGCTTATCCCGACAGCGCTTGCCGCTTATTTTGCTTTACATAAGGACACTGACGCCGTTGCGTCGCATCGCTTGACACAGATTTCTGTCACATCCCCCTATGGCGGCACAATTACTCTTACCGATGAAAAATCTTTTGAATTGTACGCCTCGGTCATCGAACACGCCGCTTTAATTGATGAAAACTTCCGCGATATTTCGGCGGACACGCCTTATTCCGTCACGCTTACCGAAAACGACGGCGTTGTGCGTTCCTATTCGTTTTATATGGTAAATTCCTCGGACGGCTGTATCATCACCGACGCGGAGGGCAAGTATTATCTGCTTTCCGAAAAAAACGCAACGTCTCTCTTGGCACGAAGTGAATTTGCCACGGTCAATGCCTTCGCCGTTGTACCGAATGCCGTCATTTCGGGACTGGGCGAAACGCCGCTTTTCATCGCAGCTAACGGCGGCTCTTGGAATTACCGTGCCGCGGACGGCTCGTTTGCCTCTAAGGAACTTGCCGATTCCGGCGAACGCACGACGGTCAAAATCAGCCTTTCCGCCATCGGAGAGCTGTCCTTTGCCAGCGATACGGTGCCCGATTCGGTGTCTGTCACCGTCTCCAAAGACGGCGTCGTCAAGCATGAGGGCGAATATGCAAACCTTTTGAATGCCGATGTAATGAGCGAGAACGACACATACTACGATCTTGTGATCCGTGCCGAATGGACGCAAAAGGAGGATTCCTCCTATTACGGCAGTGTGACCTATGCCGCAACGCTTCTTTATGACGTTGCACCGACTTATTCCATGACCAACGACGGCAAGATCAACAAGGGCGATTTCAAGGTCATCAAGATCCGCAACTTCAACGACGGCGACCATCTGTATGCTTCTTGCACGGCTTATCCGTTCCCGGCTGAATTAAACGTTTATCGCTTTGCCGACGGAAACTCCTATGCGTTTCTTCCGGCCGAATATGTCTTTATCCCGGCAACTGCCTGCGATCTCGTTCTTACGCTTTCGGACGGTTCGTCCCAGACGCTCCGCTTAAATCTTCGCGAGGGCAAAAATCCCTCCTCCGAAAAGCAGGATCGCATGGTAAGCGACACAAACCTGCAAAGCGTCTTTACCGAAGCCGCCTTTACCGAATTGGAAACCACCATTGCGCAAAAGACCGCATCCACCAACCCCACGCCGCTGTGGGACGGAAAATTCGTCTATCCGGACGCGGACAACAAAGGTACAGTCGGCAAGGGTATGGCCGGATACGGCACTTACCGCGCCGTAAAATCCCTGTATCAGAAAGAATACTTCCACTATGGATTGGATATCGCCATGAATGAGGGCGACGCAGTCTATGCCGCCAACAACGGAAAAGTCGTGTTTGCCGGAAATCTGACGCTGACCGGCAATACCGTCATCATCGACCACGGTTGTTCGATGTTTACCTATTACTATCACCTGTCAAGCTTAAACGTTTCCGAGGGCGATACCGTTTCAAAATCCGGCGTCATCGGTGCGGCCGGTTCGACCGGCTTTGCCGTCAAAGCAGGGACAACGGTCTTTGAAGTGCAAAGTCAGGTTCATTTTGCCGCAAGCCTGAACGGCAAGTATATCAACCCGTATTACCTGTGGAAATACGATATTTCCTATCCCAATTAAAAGACATCTGAAAAACGACAGCGCGGACAAGACTTTCTAAGTTCTTGTCCGCGCTTTTTACATTCTGACCGGTTAAAAAGGCATATTCACTTGTCCAACAGCTTGTTCAGCTCATCCCGGAATGTTGTGATATCCTTGAACTGGCGATAGACCGACGCAAAGCGCACATAGGCGACTTCATCCAATTCTTTTAGCTTATCCATGACAAGCTCGCCGATCTCAGTGGTAGAAATTTCGTTTTTCATGGTTGCCTGCAAGCTCTGTTCAATGTCACTGACGGCATTTTCGAGCTGCTGCATGGTGACCGGACGTTTTTCGCAGGCACGGACAAGACCGTTGAGCAGTTTCATGCGATCAAACGATTCGCGCGTTTTGTCCTTTTTTACCACCACAAAGCTGACGCTTTCGATGGTTTCAAAGGTGGTAAAGCGTTTCTGACATTTCAAGCACTCGCGTCGGCGACGAATGCTGTTGCCTTCATTGGCCGGACGGGAATCGAGCACTTTACTTTCGGGATGTCCGCAGGCGGGGCATTTCATGGGGATTCACAGCCTTTCGTTACGTTTCTGATATAACTATATTTTAACACAAAAAAACGCTGTTTGCAACAGTTTTTTATAAGTTACGGTTTACCCGATTTCAAAAAAGGAGAAAAAACATGAAAAACCTTATACGATCCGGAATCAATAAATTTGACAAACACTATGCCGAAATGGAAAAACCGGCAAGAATCGCTTTGCGCACCGGGCTTTTGGTGGTTGCGTCAGCCAGTCTGGTTCTATTATCCATGCTCTGCCATGCCGAAAGCGCCGCACGGTTCAGAGAGCTTTATGAGGCGTTGCCGGCGCTGGCGGCCTCTGTGCCGATCGTTTTTGCCGGCGCGGCGGCGATCGATTGGGTAATTAAAGGAAAATAAAGTGAAAACGACAAAATTCGACGTTTTTCGTTTTTTTAGTTAAAACAGTTGACAAAACGATATGCATTGGCTATAATAGTCTCATGAAGATAACACAACTATTTTCCGGTTATTCTGCTTACGAAAAGCGGAAAATTCTGTTCCGGCATGTTCTGTATATGGCGGCGATTGCGCTGCTGGCGTTTTTCGGGTGTCCGTTTGAGAGAATTTTACATATTCCCTGCCCCTGCTGCGGCGTAACACGGGCTTGGCTTGCATTTTTCCGCGGCGATCTGCGGACTGCCTTTACGTATCATGCCCTTTTTCCGGTATTGCCGTTGTTTTTATGGCTCTGTCTGCACCGGGACGCGCGCTTTATGCGCCAAATCGCCGGCCGCCGCGGCCGATACGTTTTGGACGGCTTTCTCATCGCGTTTGCGGTACTGCTTCTTTTAAACCATATTTTCCGCATGATACTCGGAAATGCGGTTATTGTTTACAAAACATTTTAAGGAAACAACATACTTGCAAAACAGGTGTTTTTGCACGGTTGTAATATATTTTTTCGGGAGGCACCAACCATGGATGCACAAAAAGTCGATATGTTTATCATGACCAATCAGAAGAATCTTCCGGCAGACAAAATCATTCTTGTCAAGGAAAAGATGTTGGCGGCAGATGAAAGCAAGTTCAACCTGCTCACCACAGTGGACATCAAGGACACGACCACGCTTCTTTTAATTTCAATCTTTCTTGGCGGACTTGGTATTGACCGTTTTATGTTAGGCGATATCGGCATGGGCATTTTAAAGCTTTTGACCGGCGGTGTCTGCGGAATTCTGACGATTATTGACTGGTTTACGGTTCAGAACCGGACGCGTGAGTTGAACTACAACAACATTATGATGGTTCTGTAAAGAATGCGGCTTTTCAAAAAGCCGCGCAAAAAGATTTGCATTTTAAGCCGCACGGTGCGTCTATACACGCCGTGCGGCTTTTGCATTTTTGGAAAAAAGCAAAAAGGGTGGCTGGGGAGCCGTGTTACTTTTGCGAAAGTAACCAAAGTGGCACTTTTGGGAGGCTTTTCGTTTCTCGAAAAGTTTCCAAAAGAGACGTTTTACGTTCTTTTTGCTTCTGCAAAAAGAACCAAAAAGCAGCCGCGAGGGTTGCGACCCTCCCGACTCCCGGGGAACGGTTCAAAACCCGTGCGGCGGAATTTTAGATGAGATTTGAAAAGTCCAGCGCATTAAGATTTTTTGCAAAAATTTGTTAGTGCCGTAATACGCACGGCCATGTTTTGAACCGGTGCGAAAAGGAGATTTTACAGCAGACGCATAATCGGGTTTTTGCAGAAAATCGAAGTTGCGGTGCGTGCTTGACGCCGCAAACGGTCGTTTAAAAGAGAAACTGCACGTTATCTTTGTTGCGGTGGGAATGGAAAATCGGTGTGAGTTAGTAGAAAGCTTAGTGCAAAATCATGGCTTGGCATGACACAAAAAGTAATGTGAACTGATAAAAACTTTGAGATTTATCCAAAATGTTTTTGTGTGCAGAAAACTTGAAATTTTGCATTCTCACCCCAAACTATCCATTTTTTAAATAACAACTTTCTGTCCCCTCAAAAACAACTTCCACCAAACTCTCCCATTCCATGAAACACATAACCTGCTGTCCGCCCAAATCAGAGCTTGCCTTTTTATAAAAAATCACAAATCCTTACGCAGTAAAGCTACCTTTTCGCATCGGTTCAAAATATTTCCGAGCTATATCGCACAAGGCTGCAAATTTTCGTAGAAATTTTCTGATAGACCCATTGCTTGTGTTTTAGCAAGTAATCCCCACGCTCGGAATTTTGAACCGTTCCCCGGGAGTCGGGAGGGTCGCAACCCTCGCGGCTGCTTTTTGGTTCTTTTTGCAGAAGCAAAAAGAACGTAAACCGTCCCTTTTATGCTTTTCGTAAAACGAAAAGCACTCTTTTCAGACTTTCCGGAAAAGTCAAGCCTTCCCAAAGTGTCACTTTGGTTACTTTCGCAAAAGTAACAACGGCTCCCGGCACCTCCCCTGCCGGGACTGGCCCTTCACGCCCCGCGTGAAAAGAGGCAGGCGGCACAGCCGCCTACCTCTGACGCTCACTCATGGCAAGATATAGCTTCGTCAGACGCTCCGCCTCAGTCACAATATCGTACCCAGCGTCCCGTGCGATCTGCACCCCGTCGGAACGCCTTCTTCCGGCACGCGCCAGCGCGTCGATTTCTGTTGCCCATTCGCTGTCGGGAGCTTTTAAAGACAAACGTCTCGCCCCTTGCGAAAGCACTACTTCATCCGTTACCGCATCCGAAAACAGACAGGCAAGCCCTGCCGCCTGCGCCTCAATTCCCACGACAGGCAATCCCTCGAACAGCGACGGCAAAACAAATACATCAAACGCCTGATACCATTCGTTTACATTGCTTTGCAGTCCGGCAAAATATACCTTGTCTTTGATGCCAAGCATCGCCGCCTTGGCACGGAGCCTGTCTTCCAATTCTCCCTCACCGATGAGTGCGAGCACTGCATGAGGATTGATCTTCACATATTCCGCAAAAATATCGAGCAAACGCGTATGGTTTTTCTGGACATTAAGCCGCCCGACATGGCCGATAACGGTCTTGTCGCCAAAACCGTGAGCAGACCGGATTTCGGCGCGCACCGATTCGTTAAAGGCAAATTTGTCGAGAGAGATGGCGTTGCGTAAGATATGCCCCCGCTTTTCCCAGTTCTTTTTGCCGAAAAACCAGATGCCGGCATCCCGGCCGCAGCTCCATAAATCGGTTGCACTGTAAGGTAAAAACTGTTTGCAAAACAGTTTGAGGGGATATTTGTAATCACGGATAATGCGCGTGTTGTGCGCATGTGCAATCCGCACCCCTACCCCGGCCTTTTTGGCAGCGTTCAAAGCATATACTCCCATGGCTTCGTTGTGCGCATGAACGATTTTGATACTTTTATCCTTTTGAAGAATGCCGCCGACAAAGCGCAAATAATCCGAATAGTGCAAGGGATTCAAGCCCGGACTGACATACACCTGACCGCCCATGGAGCGAACCTCGTCATCGTAATCGCCGGGTTTGGGCTTATTGGCGAGGAATTCAAACTGAATCCGCTCTCGGTCCATGTGCCGATAGTAATTCATCAACATCGTTTCGATTCCGGCTCTGTCCATATTGCTGACCGAATGAAGTATTTTTAACATAATTTCGATTTCCCACCCGTTTTCTTCGCAAGAATCCATAAAATATTTTTCGGTTTCGGTTCATATACTGCCTGTGAGAAATAAGTAATATAAATTTCCCCTTAAATAGTAGTATATCACAAAAACAGAGGAAAGTCAAACGGTTTGACCGTGTTTGCACATCGGGTAAATTAAAGCCTTTTTAAAACAATTTTTGTACATGTTCCACAAACAATCGTCGAAAATCCTGTTGATTTTTGCATATTGCAAATAAATGTGAAGTGGTTTATAATAATAAGTAGAATATCATACTTTTATCGCTCGGAGCAGATCCGTCCGACGAAAAGTGATACTTGATAATCAATGAAAGGGGCAGTATCAATGGCAAATCTCTCGGTTAGCACCAAAAACATCAAGAATGTGTGTCTCCTCGGACACGGAGGAAACGGAAAGACGTCGCTCGCAGAATCCATGCTTTATTTAGCGAAAGAAACCGATCGTCTCGGTAAGACATCGGATGGAAATACAGTCAGCGATTATGATCCGGAAGAAACCAAACGCAAATTTTCGATTTCCGCGTCGGTTTTGCCGGTTATGTGGAAAGGCAGTAAGATCAATTTTGTTGATACGCCCGGTACGCTTGATTTCGCAGGCGAGGTCGTGCAAAGCCTTCGCGTATGCGGAACGGCACTCATTGTCATGGACGCCAAGAGCGGCGTTGACGTCGGAAGTGAACTTGCGTGGGAACGCGCCACGGCTCTCGGTGTTCCAAAAGCGTTTTTCATCAACAAAATGGACGACGACAATGCTAATTTCGGCCGCACCATTGAGCAGATGCGCGAGGTGTTCGGTCAGGCGATCTGCCCGGTGGCGATTCCGATCATTGTGGATCGCAAACCGCTCGGCTTTGCCGATCTTATCACCATGAAAGGCTATGAATACGTCAAAGACGGCACACAAAAGGAAATGCCGATTCCCGAAGAGAGCTTGCAGAAGATCTTAGGTTTCCGGGATATGTTAATGGAGGCGTTAGCGCTGACCGGCGACGATCTTATGGAAAAATTCTTCGCCGGTGAAGCTTTCACGGAAGAAGAAATGTTTGCCGCCATGAACAAGGGAATCATTGACGGCACGATCGCACCGGTCATGGTCGGTTCGGCTTCCACGCTCATGGGCATTGCGCCGTTATTGAATATCATTGCGGATTCTTTCCCGAATCCGCTTGACCGCAAGGGGGAACGCAACGAAAACGGAGAAGAAGTAAAGCCCGATCCGAACGGGGAAACGGCTGTATTCGTTTTCAAGACAATTGCCGACCCGTTTGTCGGAAAAATGTCGTTCTTCAAGGTAATGAACGGCACGCTGAAAAAAGATATGACGCTTACCAATCTGACGAACGGTACAGCGGAAAAATTTGCGCACATCTATTTTATCCGCGGAAAGAAGCAGACCGAAGTGGAAGAAATCGTCTGCGGCGATATCGGCATGACGGCAAAGCTTACGGCAACCGGCACAAACGATACGCTCGGCGGAAACAAGAAATATGCGCCGGTCGAATTTCCGCATCCTTACATGCGTATGGCAATCGTTCCGAAAGCCAAGGGCGACGAAGATAAGATTTCAACGGCGGTAGCGCGCATGTTGGAAGAAGACCCGACGTTACGCTATGAAAACAACGCCGAAACCAAGCAGATGCTGTTGTACGGGTTAGGCGACACGCATTTGGATGTAGTAGTCTCCAAATTAAAGACGCGCTATGGTGCAAATGTGGAACTTGTCGAAGCACGCGTACCGTACCGCGAAACCATAAAGAAACGCGTGCAGGTCGAGGGCAAACACAAGAAACAATCGGGCGGCAGCGGTCAATACGGTCATGTTAAAATTACGTTTTCACCCGGCGAAGCCGACGGTTTGACCTTTACGCAGAGCGTTGTCGGCGGAAGTGTGCCGAAAGGATTTTATCCGGCGGTGGAAAAGGGACTGTTAGAGGCTATGCAAAAAGGGGTGCTCGCCGGATTCCCGGTGGTAAACCTTGCGGCAGACTTGTTTGACGGTTCGTATCACCCGGTGGATTCCAACGAAATTTCGTTCAAGCTTGCCGCAAAGCTTGCCTATAAATATCTTGAGAAGGATATTGAGCGCCTGCAAAAGCTTTTTTATGCCGATTCCGCTTTTATATCCGCGCAGTTAAATTCTCTTTACCCGGCAGTACGGCTGCTTTCCGAAATACTTACAGAGTTTGACGAAAGGCTGTTTGCCGAGTATTCCGAGCGCGGCACCTTTACCTTCCACAACACCGAGCATATGGCACTGCAGCTTTTGTGCGAGGCGGAGAAAGCTCCCGATGATGAGCTTTTAAAGCTTTACGATGAGGTTATGGTGGATGAATACCAGGATACCAACCATGCGCAGTATCAGTTCATCAGCATGTTAGCTGAGGGAAGCGGCAACCTCTGTGTGGTGGGGGACGATGACCAGAGTATATACAAATTTCGTGGTGCCACCATTGAGAACATCCTCAATTTTGAGGAGGAATTCCCCGGCTGCATTACCATCCGCCTGGAACAAAACTACCGTTCCACCCAAAACATATTGAAGGCGGCCAATGAGGTTATCGCCAAAAACAAAAACCGCAAGGGCAAAACCCTATGGACACAAAATCCGGAAGGAGACCTGCTCCAGCTGCATACACTGGAAAACGAGGAT
>ERZ857757.616-NODE-616-length-34890-cov-4.679977_pt1 | contig 34890 bp, 33 predicted proteins | sample MGYA00519764_ERZ857757 | MGnify/ENA primary metagenome ERZ857757 (study PRJEB31778, sample SAMEA3449359) | human gut metagenome | biome: human gut; feature: human-associated habitat; material: faeces | place: United Kingdom | collected 2010/2012 ...
GCTGCTAAAAGCGGAACAGGCATGACCGAGATCATGCCTGTTCCAAGAAATTTGAATTTTACTGTCTTACCAGTAGGGGGCCTTTTGGCTCCCTTTTTTGCGTGGGGTTGGCTTAATTGCAGCCACAGCCGCAGCCGCCGCAGCCGTTCGTGCTGGTATCGCCGCAGCCGCAGGTGCGGTAGGCGGAGATGTTGGTGGCATTGCCGCCGGTGAGCCACAGCCACACCAGAATGAGAATGATGATCCACCACCAGTTATTGCCGCAGCCGCAGCTGCCGCCGCATCCACAAGAATTGCAGCCCATAGTGTACCCTCCTATTATTCAAAAAAGGTTAGTTGCAGCCGCAGCCGCAGTCACCGCAGCCACTGCGTCCGCCGCCGCATGTATTACAGCCACAGCCGCCGCCATAGCCGCTCAGTCCGCCGCTGCTCAGCAGCCAGATAGCAAGAAGAATGATGACCAGGGTGGCGTCATTCAGGCAGATGCCGAAGAGCCCACGGTTGCTATCGGCAGGGCAGCAGGTATTGCAGCAGTTACCAAACATAGCAGAGATGCCTCCTTTACATTGGGATCACCCCATCTTATGTCGCGGGGAGATTTTGGTGCGGCGTTTAAGCGACTGGATGCAGCCAATATTAAGGGCAGAACAAAAAAGGAGGGGAGACCCTATGAATCAATACAATGGCTTTACACCGCGGGCGGCCGCGGCATTGGAGGGCGCCCAGCGGGCGGCGCAGCAGGCAGGGCATACCTATATCGGCAGTGAGCACTTGCTGCTGGCGTTGCTGCGAGAGGGGGCCGGAGCGGCTTATACGCTGCTTTTTCAGCGGCGTGTAACAGCAGGAAAGACCGAGCGTGCCCTGCTGCAAATGGTGGGTAGGGGACATCCCACCCTGCTGGAGTCGGAGGAAACGACGGTGCATTACCGCGCCGCAGTGGAAGAAGCGCTGCGGGAGGCCCAGATGGGCGGATTTTTGCAGGCGGGGACCGAGCACCTGCTGCTGGCGCTGTGCGGACAACAGGATTCCGGGGCGGTAAGACTGATGAATAAGCTCGCAGTGGATATCCCCAACCTGACCATTGCCCTGCGAGAGACGATACGGCTGGAGCAGTGTGAACAGAATAACGACCGGCAGATTCCCAAGGTGGTGGGAAAGGCCCAGCGGCAGACCCGCAGTGTGATGCTGGACCGCTTTGGCCGGGAGCTGACTGAGCTGGCCCGGCAGGGACGGCTGGATCCGGTCATTGGGCGGGAACAGGAGACAGAGCGGCTATTGCAGATCCTTTCCAGGCGTTCCAAAAATAATCCCTGTCTGATCGGTGAGGCGGGAGTGGGCAAGACCGCCGTGGTGGAGGGGCTGGCGCAGCGCATTGCGGAGGGCCGGGTGCCGCTGGCTCTGGCGGATAAGCGGATCATTACTCTGGACTTGCCAGCAATGGTGGCCGGTACTAAGTATCGCGGCGACTTTGAGGAGCGGATCCGGTCCATTATGGAGGAAGTGGCGGCGGCTGGGGATGTGATTCTTTTTATTGATGAGATTCATACCATTATGGGCATTGGCGCGGCGGAAGGCGCGGTAGATGCAGCTAATATCATGAAGCCGAAACTTGCCCGCGGGGAATTGCAGGTTATTGGTGCCACCACCATAGCGGAGTACCGCAAGACCATCGAAAAGGACGGCGCGCTGGCCCGGCGGTTCCAAAGTGTGCTGGTGGAGGAGCCTACCGAGGAACAGACAATGGCGATCCTGCGGGGGCTGTGCCCGCGCTATGAACAGCACCACGGGATGATCATTACCGAGGACGCGCTGGAGGCTGCGATCCGGCTTTCGGTGCGGTATTTCCCGGCACGATTTTTGCCGGATAAGGCGCTGGACCTGCTGGATGAGGCGGCGGCCAGGCTGCGAATCCACCAGGCAGGCATACTGGAGAGCGGAATGAGAGCATCCCGGCGGCTGATGCTGACCCAGCGGGAGGTGCAGCAGGCGGCGGGGGCGATGACAGGGCTTGCGGTGGGACAGGGCCTTTCGGCAGAGCGGCTGGAAAACGGCCTGCGGCAGAGTGTGGTAGGACAGCAGGAGGCGGTGGAGAAGGTTATCCATGCCATCCTGCGCAGCAATGCCGGGCTGCGGGATCCCCGGCGCCCCATCGGGAGCTTTTTGTTCCTGGGGCCTAGTGGAGTGGGCAAGACCCAGTTGTGCTACGCATTGGGCAAAACGCTGTTTGGCAGCGAGGAGAATATCATCAAGCTGGATATGAGCGAATACCGGGAGCCGCACAGTATTTCCCGGCTTATCGGGGCGCCCCCCGGCTATGTGGGGTGTGAGGAGGGTGGCATCCTGACCGAGGCGGTGAAAAAACACCCAATGAGCGTGGTGGTCTTTGATGAGATAGAAAAGGCACACCCGGATCTTTACAATTTGCTGCTGCAGATCCTGGAGGACGGGCGACTGACCGACAGCCAGGGCAGATTGGCGGTCTTCAGCAACACGGTGGTTATCTTGACCAGTAACCTGGGAGCGGAGGCGATGCTGCATCCGCAGAGGATGGGCTTTGGCGATGCCGGGGCGGACGCGAAGACGATGGTGCTCTCCAAACTGCGGGAACAGCTGCGGCCGGAGCTGCTGGGCAGATTGGATGAGACGATTCTGTTCCAGCCACTGAGAAAGGAAGAGCTGCGGCAGATCGCGGTGCAGCTGCTGCAGGGGGTGCAAAGCCGCCTGCGGGAGCAGGAGATCGGGATGGAATTTGAGGACACGGTGGTGGAACAGATTGTTGCGGGGGCGGAGGAGGGCCCCTATGGGGCGCGCCCGCTGCGGCGGCTGGTACGCACCATGGTGGAGGATCCACTGACGGAACGGCTGCTGGCCGGGGAGCTGCGTGCCGGGGATATCCTGTGCTGCGGCTGGGAGCAGAGCACCCTGCAGATGCACGAGCGGATACCGGCGGCGCAGTGAGTGAAGTTTCTGTATGGAGCGGGCCGACCTGCGGCTTTTGCGGATTGTAAAAAGATGTCGCTTTACAGATGCGGCGTCTTTTTTTATAATAGAGGTGGAATGACAAATGCTATTTTGGACAGGCATGAAAATGCATGAGAAAAGACGATATGAGGCTACGGATATGCGAAGGATTACAGAGGTGCTAAACCAAATCGTTCACAGTATAGAATGTAAAAATGTTTTGGAAATTGCTTGCGGCAGTGGAGAATTTTCCCTCGAAGCGGCCCAGTATGCTCATTCTGTAACATGCATTGATTTAGACGATAGTCGCTTGCTGCCATCGGTAAGGAATGCAGAAAACATAGTTTTTCTACTGATGGATGCCATTAACTTACAGATGGCAAGTGATAGCGTCGATGTTATTGTGTTCTATAATGCACTTGCGCATGTTGAAAACGAGTTAGAAAAGATCTTGAATGAATGTTATAGAGTTTTACGGAAAAGAGGGGAGCTATATTTTATCAGCTCTTTTGGAATTGATAAAATCGCTGTAGAAGCCACACTGTTGCCAATGTTAAAGAAACAAAAAATTTATTTCAGCTTGAGTCAAACAAAAAATTTTATAATTGTACAAATAGGTGCTTAATTCAGTTTGAGTAATTCACACAGGATATAACGCTAAATATAATTGTCCATTCAATATGTTTGGCGAGAAAATACAACATAAAAGGAGTACCTACTATGGAAAGCAAAATCTTTACCTTACATAAAACCGTTACCGAGGCAGATACCGCTGCCCATGTGGGAAGCGGCAGCCTACCTGTATTGGCAACCCCGGTTCTTATTGCGTGGATGGAAGCGGCAGCCTGTGGCTGCTGTGCCGGACTGATGGAGGAAGGCACCACCAGTGTGGGAACGGAGATGAATATGCGACATACCGCGGCCAGCCCGGTGGGGATGAAAGTGACTGTTACGGCGGAACTGACCGCGGTGGAGGGCAGAATTCTTTCTTTCAAGGTTTATGCCGAAGATACCGCCGGTGCCATCGGCGAGGGCAGCCATACCCGTGCCATTATACGGGCGGAGCGCTTTATGGAAAAGGCCAATGCCAAGCTGGCCCAGTGAGGGAATTCCCATGATGAGTGCAGCCGCTACAAAAACGAAGCCCCGTGTGATGAGCCGGGGCGGTATCATTGCCTGCATGGTGCTGACACTGTTGACGCCGGTGGGTTTGCTGCTGATCCATCTGGCGCGCGGCAATGCCGAAGAAGTGGAGCATCTGTACAGTCGTGGATTTTATCATGGTATGACTACTGTGCTGACAGCGCTGACCGGGAGGGTGCCCTTTTCGGTAATGGAGGTCATCCTGCTTTTGCTGGGGGCCGCTGCGCTGGTGTTCCTTGTTCTTTGGATACGGGAAGCCATCCGGCAGAAAGGACGCTGGTGGCTGGTATGCTTAAAGCGGCTGTGGATCATAGTTTCAGCGGCTTCGGCGGTATTCTTTTGGTTTATTCTTACCGGGGATCTTAATTACTACCGTATTCCGGTGGGGCAGAGTCTGGGGTTGCAAACCGAGGCAACGGATGTGAAAACGCTTCGGTCACTCTGTCATCTGCTGGCGGGGCAGGCGGCGGAGCTGCGGCCACAGTGTGAGGAAGATAGCGAGGGGGTATTTGCTTCTTCCGTGACCTATGCGGAATTGGCGGAGACCGCTACTGGTGCGGTGACGGCACTGGATGAGATCTATGGGGTACAGCTCTTTGACCTGGCGGGACAGACCCGCCCCAAAGCCATGTATTTTTCAGAGGTCATGAGCTATATTCAGCTGACTGGTGTGATTTTTCCTTATATTTCGGAACCGAATATCAATGTACACCAACCGGCCTATGGAATTTCCTCCACCATGTGTCACGAGCTTTCCCACATCTGCGGCTTTATGCGGGAGGATGAGGCAAATTTTATCGCTTATCTGGCCTGCTATAATAGCGATAATACAGAGCTGCGGTACAGCGGTGCGATGATGGGACTTATCCATGCTACAAACCGCCTGTACCGCTATGACCCAAACGCCTGGCAGGAGATTTATACGCTGCTGCCGGAAGGAGTGCTGCGGGATCTGGCGGCCAACAGCCGTTACTGGAAAAAGTATGAAACGCCGGTAGGCGAAACGGCTGACCGCTGGAACGATGCCTACCTAAAGGCCAATGACCAGACCGATGGGGTGCAGAGCTACGGCCGTATGGTCGATCTGCTCATCGCTTTTTACAGGGCGCAGGGATTGATTTGAGCAGTATATTTGCCGGTTCCTGCAAACCGAGAGAGGCCGACCCTGTAGGTTGGCCTTTTTTGCAAGTTAAGGCCATGTTAAATTTCATTTTTGGCTTGACAAATGCCGTGGGCAGGCCTATACTTGCAGATATATTTTTTACGCAAAGGAGTGCGGAACAATGAGTAAAGTGTTCATTCCGGCAGGTTACCACAGCTGCCTTTCCCTGTACGATACCCAAAAGGCCATCAGCCTGATCAAGCGGGTGTTTGAGGATACTCTCTGCGGAAATCTGAATCTCAGCCGGGTATCGGCCCCGCTGTTTGTGGAGGCTTCCACCGGCTTGAATGATGACCTGAATGGAGTGGAGCGCCCCGTTTCCTTTGATGTGCCGGATATCGGCCGGGATGCACAGGTGGTGCACTCCCTAGCCAAGTGGAAGCGCCTGGCGCTGCACCGCTACGACTTCCGTCCCGGCAAGGGCCTTTATACCGATATGAATGCCATCCGGCGGGATGAAACGCTGGATAACATTCACTCCATCTATGTGGACCAGTGGGATTGGGAAAAGGTTATCACGCCAGAGGAGCGTAATGTGGCCTATCTGAAGGCTACGGTACAGAGTATTGTGGATGCGATCGTTTCCACTCAGCGCACCCTGCGGGCCATATATCCGCAGCTGAATACGGTTCCGGACCTGGTGCCGGAGGTCACCTTCATCACCACACAGGAGCTGGAAGACCGTTACCCGGAGCTGACCCCTAAGGAGCGGGAAAATGCCATTGCGAGGGAATGCGGCACTGTATTCCTAATGCAGATTGGCGGTAAGCTGCGTAGCGGCCAGCCCCATGATGGCCGTGCCCCAGACTACGATGACTGGACCCTAAATGGTGACCTGCTGGTTTATAACCGAGTGCTGGGAACAGCATTCGAGCTGTCCTCCATGGGCATCCGTGTAGATCCTGCGGCACTGGACCGCCAGCTGACCCTTTCCGGCTGTGAAAACCGCCGTACATTGCCCTTCCACCGGATGCTGCTGGCCGGAAAGCTGCCGCTGACCATTGGTGGCGGTATTGGCCAATCAAGACTGTGCATGTTCCTGATGGGGACCGCCCATATCGGTGAGGTGCAGTCTTCGGTGTGGGATGACGATACCATGCAGAAATGCGAAGCCGCGGGTATTATCCTGCTGTAAGTTCTTTAATAAAAAGACCGTCCGGTTTTGTGCCGGGCGGTTTTTGGCATTCCACTTTGTGCAGATACAAAAAGAGGGCACCTTGTGGGTGCTCTCTTTTTGTGAGAAAATATATTTAGGGAAAAACATTGAGGGGACGAAGATATTATTTAGCGAGGGTGGTAATGAGGTTATACAGGGCACGAATGGCCAGACCCAGGGTAGCTACAGCAGCAATGCCGCCCAGTACATTACGAATGACAGAGTTGGTGTAGTTGCCCAGCAGTTTTTTGCTATTGGCAATGACCAGCAGCAGAATAGCGATAAAGGGGAGAATGAAACCGCTGATGGCCTGGGCCGCTACGATGATGGCAGCGGGGGAGGTATTTACCATGGCCAGCACGGTGCCAAATACGATAACGATGATCGCCAGCAGCTTGGCCTTGGTGCAGGAGGAACCGCCCTCCCAGTGGAACAGGGCGCTGAAGATGGTCTTGAAGGTGAAGCCGACTGCGATAGCAGAGGACAGACCGGCGGCCAGCAGGCCGATATCGCCTACCACACGGGCCCAGGAACCCAGTACCGGCTCCAGAGATTTAGTGAAGGTCAGGGCGCCATTGACGGAAGTGCCGGTCCCATACAGCACAGTGCCACTAGTGATAAGGATAGAAGCAGTGATGATAATACCGATAATGATGTTGAAACGAATGTCAAAACGGGCATCGGGCAGCTCCTCAATGGAAGTGTACTTGCCCTGAGAGGTGATGGAGTGCAGGATGAGGTTCATGCCGATAAGGGTGGTACCGATGAGCGCCATGGTATTCATCAGGCCGCCTTCGGGAACAACAGGAACCAAACCGGTTACGACTTGGCCCAGGTTGGGGGCAACAGCAATAGCGGTAACAAGGAACAGAACACCCATGACGCTGACGAATACCTGCATGATGGTCTCCAAGACCTTATTGGAGGCTAAGGCGGCGATAAGGGCGATAACGCCGATGATGAGAGCGGAGACCCACTGGGGCATACCAGTGATATCCTGCAGACCGGCGGAGGCGCCGATCTCATTGCCAGACTGGAACGCGAAGCAGGAGATACCGACGGCTAAGCCGACAAATATCTGGACAAACAGGCGCCAGCCGCGGCTTTCGGGCTTCAGGGCGATGGCTGCATCGATGACATTCTTGTGAGAAGCGATGGCGATGCGGGAGGACATTTCCATGAGGACGATGAGGGCGATGCCGGAGAAGACAACGGCCCACAGCAGAGCATACTGGAACTTAACGCCCACCAGGGTAGCGGTGGTAATGGTGCCAGGGCCAATGAATGCGCTGGTAATAATAGCGGCAGGCCCCATATTTTTCAGCTTTTGCATAAAAGTCTTTTTTTCCATTAGAGTTTACCTCCTAAGTGAACTTCAGATCACATTTTGGTTAAGTGCTTGTTGGCACAGGACCTGCGCCCCTCACGCACAGTCTATGCCAGCTTGCACTTTAGCAGATTTGAACGATAGAACTTATTTGGTTTGGTTGAGACTCAACTTTCAAGGCGATTATACCAACTTGATAAGGCATTAACAATGGTTCTGTGCACGAAATATCGCCTATAGTGGTGGGCAATCTGCACAATCAATTGAAGTTTGTTAAAGAAGAATCAAAGAAACGCGGAAGAATTTTGTTGATGCTGCATATTGTTTCCTCCATCGCCACAAATAATTTGGCGAATTTATTGCCGACTAATAGAAAATGGGGACTTTGTAGTGCTGTGCTAAGATAAATAATGAAATGGCCTGTTGTGCACCATGCATATTCCAAATCGTTTTTTTTAGATACCGGAAACGATGACGAAAAGCCAGGAAAGTGGCACAATGAAAAAGCAAACCAGCCCAAGTATAAGTGGGCTGCCCCTCCCCGGCACCCCTCCGCCGCGGTAATGCGACTAAATACGAAAGAAATTGGTGAATGATATGGAAAGAATAGAACAAGCCAATAAGGAAGCGCTGCGGCGCATCCTCAGTGGAGAACCGGAACTCATTGATGTGTGCCCGGCTGGGGAAGTGATCCCGGAGTTAGATAACCATTCCATCGGCCATGCGGGCCCTCCTATCGCCTGGAAAGAGATGTGCGGCCCGATGCAGGGTGCTGTTATGGGGGCCGCGGTATATGAAGGGATGGCTTCCACCCTGGAGGAGGCGGCAGAAATGGCCGCTTCCGGTAAGATCCACTTTATCTCCAACCACAGCATGCACTGTGTTGGCCCCATGACCGGTATGATCACCCGTTCCATGCCACTGTGGGTGGTTCGTAATAAGACCTTCGGCAATTACGCCTACAGCACCTTTAACGAAGGAATCGGCAAGGTCATGCGCTTTGGCGCTAACTCCACGGAGGTTATTGACCGCCTGCGCTGGATCCAGAATGATTTGGGCCCTGCTATGAAGAGAGCGCTCCAGGAATCCGGCCCGATTTCCCTCAAGCTCATTATTTCCCGTGCGTTGGCGATGGGCGATGAGATGCATCAGCGTAATGTGGCGGCTTCCTCACTGCTTACCCGTGAATTGGCCCCTTACCTTGCTAACGCGGTGGAAGACCCGGCCAAACGCTTTAAGATCCTCAGCTTCCTTTCCACCAACGATCAGTTCTTCCTGAACCTCGCCATGGCGGCGGGCAAGGCCACCATGGATCCCGTTCGTGACATTCCTCATTGCAGCGTTGTTACCGCTATGAGCCGCAACGGAACTAACTTTGGAATTCAGGTCAGCGCGCTGGGTGACCGCTGGTTCCAGGCGCCCGCCTGTATGCCGGTCGGCCTCTATTTCCCCGGTTATTCCGAAGCGGATGCCAACCCCGATATGGGCGACAGTGCCATCTGTGAGACCTTTGGAATCGGTGGCTTTGCCATGGCATCCTCTCCCGCGGTGGTGCGCTTTGTCGGCGCCGGAAATATCAGCAGCGCCATGAAGTATTCCCGCGATATGATGGAGATCACCGTTGGGGAAAACGATGCCTATGTGATGCCGACCATGGACTTTACCGGTACCGGCACAGGCATTGATATCCGCAAGGTTATTGAAACGGGTATTCTGCCTGTCATCAATACTGGTATGGCGCACAAAAAGCCTGGTGTAGGGCAGGTGGGTGCGGGTGTCGTTAAGCCTCCTATGGAGTGCTTTGAACAGGCCCTGTATGCGCTGGCCGAGTACGAAGGGATAACCGAAGAATAATCGCAACAGATAGTTAATAAAGGAGATAACCATGAGCGATCTGAAGGAAATGATCCGGCAGGCCAATGAAACCGCCGTGAATAAACTGAAAAACGCCCAGCCCTACTGGGTGGATATCAAACCTGCCCATGAGGTGCTGGGAATTGACAAGTACACCCTGCTGCATGCAGGCCCACCCATTGCGTGGGAGGAGATGTGCGGCCCCATGCGCGGAGCCATTGTTGCCGTACTGAAATATGAAGGCCTGGCGGAAAATGATGAAGAAGCCCTTGCGCTGGCAGGCAGCGGTAAGATAAAATATGAACCGTGCCATCACCACAATGCCGTAGGTCCCATGACGGGTGTGACCTCCTATTCCATGCCGATGATCTGCGTGCTGAATAAGGAGAACGGCAATTATGCCTATTCCACCATCAATGAGGGCACCGGCAAGGGCATCCGCTTTGGCAGCTGCGGCCAGGATACCGTAGACCAGCTGGTGTGGCTGGAAAAGGTGCTGGGCCCGGCGCTGAAGGATGTTGTCCACACCATGGGCGGGATTAACCTAAAGATGATCATTTCTCAGGCGCTGGCCATGGGGGATGAGCTGCATATGCGCAATAATGCCGCTACCAATCTGTTTGTAAAGACCATAGCGGAAACGCTGTGCGAGGTGGTAGAAAGCCGTGCGGCGCTTACCCAGATTATGCACTTCCTGACCTGGAACAATGACCAGTTTTTCCTCAACTTTGCCATGGCGGCCAATAAGGCCTGCGCCGATGCGGCACATGGCATCGAGCATTCCACCATGGTGACCGCGATGGCCCGCAACGGCGTCAATATCGGCATCCGGGTGAGCGGCCTGGGCGACCGCTGGTTCACCGCTCCCGCAGCGGATGTGGCAGGTGCTTATTTCCCGGGCTATTCCGCGGAGGACGCCAATAAGGACATCGGTGACAGCGCCATTATGGAAACCGGCGGCATTGGCGGCATGGCCATCGCTACTGCCCCTGCCATTGTTCGCTTCCTGGGTGCTGGCAAGTACCAGGACGCTGTGAACTACACCAACAACATGTACGAAATCACCCTTTCGGAGCAGGATCAGTATGCCATGCCGGATATGGATTTCCGTGGTTCGCCCATCGGTATCGATATTCTTAAAGTAGTGGAAACCGGTATTTCCCCCATCATCAATACCGCTATTGCCTGTAAACGCCCCGGCGTTGGTATGATCGGTGCCGGTATTTCTAAGGCACCGCTGGAAATGTTCGAAGAGGCGATGGTTGCCTTTGGTGAAGCGCACGGCCTGCAATAATAACAAAGAGTTTGATTAGCCGGCAGGCGTCGGGCCCCTATGGGGAACCGACACCTGCTGTGCTATGCTTTAATAAAGAGAAAGAACGGAGTATACTATGGAACTCAGTCCAATCCTGTTATGCCTGCTGGCAGCAGTGCCGGTACTGTTGCTCATTATTCTGCTGGTGGGCTGCAAGTGGAGCGTGGGCCGCGCGGCGGTCGTTTCGGTCGCCGTAGATGCTGTAATTGCTCTATCTGCATTTGGGGCGCATCCGCTGCAAATTCTGGTCAGCGCCGCCAAGGGCGCATGGAGTTCACTCAGCATTATTCTCATCATCTGTCCGGCAATCCTTATGTACAATATTGTCCGGGAGGCTGGCGCATTTCGTGTCATTCGTGCGGGGATTCAGCAGGCCACCCCCAATAAGCTTCTGCAAATTCTCATCATCGGCTACACATTTTCGGCATTTTTGCAGGGGATCACCGGCTTCGGCGTACCGGTGGCGATCTGCGCGCCGCTCCTCATCGAAATAGGTGTTTCTCCGCTCTGGGCGCTTGCCATTGCCCCTTTGGGCGAGGCGTGGGGCAACACCTTCGGTACGCTCAGCGCTGCATGGGATGCGCTGGCGGCGCAGGCGGGCTTGACCGAAGCCATGCCCCTTTACTGGCAAAGCGCTTTGTGGACCGCTGCGCTGCTCTTCGCAATGAATCTTGTTTCCGGATTACTGGTCTGCTGGTTTTACGGCAGGGGCGCAGCACTTCGCCGCGGATTGCCCGCTGTACTGGTGCTCAGTCTGGTGCAGGGCGGCGGGGAACTGCTGATGAGTCAGGTCAATACCACACTCTGCTGCTTTATTCCCTGCTGTCTGGCTTTGGTGGTATCGCTTCTTTTGGGACGGCTTCCACTTTACAATACACCGTGGGAGCTGGAAAACAGCCGTGCCATGGAGCCGTCGCGCGGAACGCTTTTGTCGGAACAGGCGCCGCAGGGCATGGGGATCCTGCACGCCTTTTCCCCTTACCTTGTCATGACGGCCTTTTCACTGGTCTGCCTGCTCATTCCTTCGGTCAAGCGGGCGTTGGCGGGTGTTTCCGTTTCGCTCCATATTCCTGCCGTTGTCAGCGGCGGTACAGCCATTACCGAGGAGGTCAGCGGATTTTCTCCGCTCAGCCTCACCAATGCGGGTGTGTTCCTGTTTTTGGCGGCAGGCTTCGGGTTCTTCTATTTTCGGCGTCGGGGCTGGCTTACAGCGGGCAGCGGGCAGCAGATCCTGCGGGACAGCCTGAAAAAAGCATGGCCCTCCTCTGTTTCGGTTATGGTGTTTCTGGTGCTTGCCAATATTATGAGCGGCACCGGCCAAACCGCTGCCTTGGCGGGTGGATTTTCCGCGGTATTTGGGCCATACTATGCGGCGCTGGCAGCGCTGGTGGGAATGCTCGGCTCCTTTATCACCGGCTCCAATATGTCCAGCAATATCCTGTTTGGCAGCTTCCAGATGACGACGGCAGAACTGGTGGGCTTGCAGCCTGCCCCTATTCTGGCGGCACAAACCGTGGGCGGCAGCGCCGGCAGCCTCATCAGCCCCAGCAAAATCGTTCTAGGAGCTACAACAGCCGGCCATCCGGAAATGGTTGGTGCTATCATCAGAAAGCTGCTGCCGGTGGCACTGCTGTTTTCGCTCACCTCCGGCGCGGTAGTATTGCTTAGCGGACTGATACTGGGCTAAAAAAATATTGGTATACAAAAAAGACTGTGGGTATGATATACTTAACTTATATCATGTCCACGGTCTTTTTATAGGAGGGGGATATCATGTATACCATCGGTTCATTCCTGCGGGAAGAGGAACTGACCGGCTTAAAGCTTATGACGGATACCGCCGATCTGCAGGCGGAAATCACCAATATCAATATTATCGATAATCCCGATTCCTACGATTGGCTTTCCTCCGGGGATTTTTTGCTGACCACCGGCTATTTTCTTCGGGATGATGAGGCTATGCAGTGTCAGCTTGTACGGGAGCTTTCGGAACTGGGCTGTGTGGGCCTTGCCATTAAAACCCGCCGCTATTTGGATGTGATTCCGGAGGCGATGCTGGAGGAAGCGAACCGGTTGGGCTTCCCGCTCATCAATATCCCGGTCCAGTATCCTCTCAGCAAGATCTGCAAGGTGGTGTTTGGCCGGCTTTCCGGCGGTGGGGTGGAAAAGGCCGACCGCTTTGTTTCGCTTTATCATTCCATCACCGAGAGCATGCTGGAGGCAGATGGCGTTTCCCGGATGCTGGGCGTCCTTAGCGACTTTATCGGTAATGCGGTGCTGCTGCTGGGTGCCAAGTGGGAGCTGATGGCCTATGCAGAAAATACTGGAAACCCAATGCCGCTTTCGCGGTATCTCCCACTGCAAAAGGGGGAGGTTATTTTCCCAGAGAGTATTACCGGCAATATGCCTTCGGATTTTTCCAAATATGCCAAGGCCATCAAACGGGTCTTTTCCGCCGGGCAGGAGCGTGCGGTCTGCCGCATACTGCCGGTTTCCGGCGGTAATGCCCTGTTTGGTTACTTGGTGGTGTGGGAGACCGGCCGCAAAATGCAATCGGTGGAATATCTGGCCTTGGAGATCGCGGCCTCTTCCTTGGCGCTGGAGCGCTTCCGCACCCGCCAGATCGAGGAGATCCGGATGCATATCCGGCAGGACTTCTTTGACGATTTGCTCAGCGGCAAGCTCCATTCTGCCGAGGAGGTGGGCAGCATTGCCGGGATGCACAATATGGATGCCGAGGGGACCTATCTCTGCATGGTCACTAAGCTGGACAGCGCCGCCCGCGGGACCGAAAACTATGTGGAAATGCAGGATGCCTTCCTGCGCATCAAGGACCGTATGATCGCCCAGATCGGAGAACTTTCCCGCGAGGAGGGCCGCAGCTGCATCTCTATTCATCGTGGCAGCCTTATTATCACCTTTCTGCGCATTGTCCATACCGAACCGGACCAGCGCATTAGTGAGGAAAATCGGCGGTTTATCCAGCGGCTTTACCACCGTCTGCATGCCATCACACAGCAGTATGTCCTCAATATCGGTGTGGGGGAGCCGACCGCCCGTCTTATCAATGTGCGCCGCAGCTTTACCCAGGCGCAGGAGGCTATCCGGGTCTCCGGCAATTTGCGCAGCGTGGCAGGGGTGCATTTTTACGAGGACCTCATCATCTATCAGCTGCTTAGCAGCGGAGTGGAAAATGAAAAATCCGCCGAGCTTTATACGCTGTCTATCCGCAGTCTGGTAGAGTATGATAAACAGAACGCGACCAACATGGTGGAAACGCTGGACTGTTACTTTGCCTGCAACTGTAATGTTAGCGAAACAGCCAAAGCCCTCTTCATCCATCGCAACACCCTCATTTACCGCATTGATAAGATCAAATCTATTCTGGGGAGGGATCTCAAAGATTCCGAAGAGCGTCTGCTGCTGCAGCTGGGCCTGCGGGTCTATCAGGTGCGGCAGATTCGTGAAGCGGCCGCCAATTCTTGAGCTTGACCGCGGGAATGTTTTTCTCTCTACTGCCATACAAAAGAGCAGGAGGGGGAGTTTGCATGAAAAGATGGATGACCCTGCTGCTGGGGTGCCTGCTGCTGTGCACCGCATGTGGAAAAAAGGAACTGTTAGGATCCATTGCACTGCGGGAAGATACCACCCCGGAGCAGATGATAGAAGAGCTTTCCCAGCGGTATGATTTGCCGGAAAGTATGCTGCTGGAATCTGCCGCGGACCTGGCAGCACTGCTGCAAATAAAGGAAAAGTACCTGCTGTTGGGTTGTGGGCGTATTGCAGCCCCGGAGGACAACCCACAGCAAATACTATTGGCGCAGGCGGCCCCGGGTAAAACGGAAAAGGTGACTGCCACCCTGCAAAAGCGTCTGGAGACAGTACAGCGGGCATTTCCCGGGTATCCTTCGGCGCAGGCCGGGCGGGTCATTACAGCAGGGGATTATGCTCTTTTGGTCATCGTCACCGCCGATGATATGGATACTGTGCAGCAGGAGATTATGGATTATTTTATCGGAGGGAAATAGCAAGAAAAAATGGTTGCACACGAACTTAAATTCGTGTATAATATCTTAGTAGGCCATGACAGGTCGTGCAAAGGCAGCCTTTGTCATGCGGAAATCTGGTCCTGTGCGACGCAGTGCTGTGAACCATGTCAGGCGGGGAACCGAGCAGCATTAAGCAGTATTTGCGGGTGCCGCAGCCAACCGGGTTTCCGTATGATAAAGGCTGTCTTTTATTATAGTGGGGGAGGGGAAAACAGAATGTATCAGGCACTTTACCGCAAGTGGCGTCCCCGCACCTTTGAGGAAGTGGTGGGGCAGGAGCATATCACCACCACGCTGAAAAACGAGATGATCCAGGGAAAGCCTGCTCATGCGTATCTGCTGATGGGCAGCCGTGGCACCGGCAAAACCACCTGCGCCAAGCTCATCGCCAAGGCGGTGAACTGCCGCAACCCGGTGGATGGCAGCCCCTGCGGCCAATGTGACTGTTGCCGCGGTGTGGATAACGGCAGCCTGGTGGATGTAGTGGAGATTGATGCCGCCAGCAATAACGGCGTGGATAATATCCGTGACCTGCGGGAGGAAGCCGTTTTTTTGCCCAATATCGCCAAATACCGCGTTTATATTATCGATGAGGCGCATATGCTTTCCGTCGGGGCGGTCAATGCCCTGCTCAAAATTATGGAAGAGCCGCCGGAGCATGTGATTTTCATTTTGGCCACCACCGAGGTGCACAAGATCCCGGCCACCATTCAGTCCCGCTGCCAGCGGTTTGATTTTAAGCGTATTGCGCCGGAGGTCATCCGGGATAGGCTGCTTTTCATTGCCGGGCAGGAGGACATGACCTTGACGGAAGAAGCCGCGGCTCTCATTGCCCGCATTGCCGATGGCGGTATGCGTGATGCCCTTTCTCTCCTTGATCTTTGCTGGGCACACGCCCATGATATCACCGTGGAGGCCGTCAGCGAAGCGGCCGGGCTTGTGGGGCAGGATTATCTTTTTGAGATCGCCGATGCCGCCGCGACAGGGGATTTTACCGGCGCAATGGATGCCATGGAGCGCCTGGCCGGACAGGCTGTGGAATATGACCGCCTGTGCAGTCAATTAATCAGCCATTACCGCAACCTGTTGGTGGCAGCTACCGCTCGCGATCCCGAACAACTTATTGTCTGCCTGCCACAGACGCTGGAACAGTATAAAAAGCAGGCGGCTTCCTTTATCCCGGCCGCGCTGATGGATGCCATCAGAACGCTGCAGGATACCCAGGCCGCTATGGCTCGCAGCACCAGCCGCCGGGCGGAGATGGAACTGGCTCTCTTAAAGCTCAGCGACCGGCGGGTAAGCCCCAGCCGGGAAGCGCTGGTCGCCCGCATCGAGGAGCTGGAAGCCAAGCTCAACCGGCTGCTGGCGGAGGGGATCCGCCCCGCATCGGCCCCGGCGCAGCAGACGGCTGTCGGAGGAATGTTCCAGCCACAACAAGAGGAACCGGCCGAACCGGAGCAGGTAGCGCTGCCAGGCATGGAGCCGCCCCCGCAGCAGGAGGAAGCAGCCCCACCGGCTGCAAAGCCTGCCGCTACCCCGGTGGAGCCAATGCCGGAGGATCAGTGGCTGCAGGTGCTGGATCGCCTTGGCGTCATCAATAAGATGCTGGCAGGTGCCCTGCAAGGCAGCCATGCCCATTTCCGCGGGCAGACTGTCCTTATCGAGTGTGATAAGCCCATCTTCCTGGAGATGATGCGCAGCAATGACTTCACTCGTCAGAGCCTAAAGCGAGCTATCGCCGAAGTGACCGGTGTAAAATACGGTGTGGGGCCTTACACCGCTGCGCCCAAGGCAACCACCCCGCAGAGTTCTCCGTTGGAGGATCTCATCAAGCAGGCAGAGGGAATGGGCATCCCAGTTACCAGAGAATAATAACCAAAAAGGAGAACCAATATGAAAGCAAGAATCCCCCAGGGCGCCGGCGGCGCCGGTAATATGAACCAGATGATGCAGCGGATGCAGAAGATGCAGGAGGAAATGACCCGTGCCCAGGCGGAACTGGAAGAAAAGGTCTACCATGTTTCTGCTGGCGGCGGCAATATTGAAGTTGAAATCAATGGCAAAAAGGAAGTGACATCTGTTACCCTTAAGCCGGAAGTAGTTGATCCTGATGATATCGAATTTTTGCAGGATCTTATCAGGGAAGGCGTCAATGAGGCCATCCGTGCCTGCACCGCCGATGCAGAGCAGACCATTGGCGCCATTACCGGCGGCCTGGATCTCGGCCTGTAATCTTATTTTTCCGTAAGAGGGGGAGGGGATCGCATGGATTCCACCGCAGCGCCGCTGCAAAAGCTGATTGAGCAGTTTGCCCGTCTGCCGGGCGTTGGCCGCAAGATGGCCCAACGGTTTGCCTTTTATGTGCTGGATCTGCCGGAGGACAAGGCCAAGGAATTTTCCTCCGCCATTCTGGAAGCCAAGAGCAAGATCAAAAAGTGCTCTGTCTGCGGAAATTTTACCGAAGGCGAGCTTTGCCCCATCTGCTCGGCTAAAGGGCGGGATACCTCCCTCATCTGTGTGGTGGAAGACCCCCGCGATGTACTGGCCTTTGAGCGCACCCGGGAATACAATGGAGTCTATCATGTGCTGCATGGGCTCATTTCCCCCATGGATGGCATCGGTCCGGACCAGCTCACCATTAAGGAACTGCTGGCCCGCATAGCCAAAGGCGATGTCAGCGAGGTCATTATGGCTACCAACCCCACCGTGGAGGGGGAAGCGACCGCAATGTATATTGCCAAGCTGCTCAAGCCCCTTGGCGTCAAAGTCAGTCGGTTAGCCTATGGCATTCCCGTGGGCGGCAACCTGGAATACGCCGATGAGGTGACCCTATGGCGTGCCATGGAGGGTCGCAGCGAGCTTTGATCTTCCCCTTGACAAATCGAAATTTTGTGATATGATGTGATTCCACCGAAGAAAAGGAGTGACTGCGCATGGCAGAAAAGCAGGGAATCAAGCAGATCGCCGCCAACCGTCAGGCGCGGCACGAATACTTTGTGGAAGAATCCATGGAAGCCGGTATTGAGCTGTTCGGTACCGAGGTAAAAAGCCTGCGGAACGGCGGACTCAACCTCAAGGACAGCTGGTGCAGCTTCGAAAAAGGGGAGCTCTTTGTGCGTCAGATGCACATCAGCCCCTATGAGAAGGGCAATATCTTTAACCGTGATCCGCTGCGGCCCAAAAAGCTGCTGCTGCACCGCAAGGAGCTGAACCGTTTGTATGGTTTGGTAAAACAGCAGCAGGGGCTTACCCTTATCCCACTCCAGGCATATTTTAAGGGCAGCCGGGTCAAGATAGAACTGGGTGTGTGCCGCGGCAAAAAGCTGTATGATAAGCGTGCTGATGCTGCTAAGCGCGATGCCCAGCGGGATATCGAACGCGCCATGCGCGGTCGCGGCTAAACCCAAAAGTGAATACGGGGGCGTACCGGTTTCGACGGGGACTGAGAAACAGGGTAAGCGAGTAGAGGCGCTCGACCTCTATAAAACGGGTAACTTAAATATAAACGCTAACACTGATTACGCGTACGCTGCTTAATTAAGCAGCCGTCCGACTGCGGAGGACCACGGCCGCAGGAGGGCGTCGATGAGTGGTGAACGATCACGGGAAGGGCTCCGGGCCTGTGATTGTATCAGGAGCTACTAAAGCCTTCAGCCTGCTGTCCGGCGGGAGGCAGAGGGAACGCTAAAAGAGCAGCTACACTCGTAGAAAGCCGTGCGGACTGGTTTTCGGACAGGAGTTCGACTCTCCTCGCCTCCACCAAACATAAGAAATCCGAACTTCTTCCCTGTCGGGGATGGGTTCGGATTTTTCGTTTATGTTAGAGATATTTCCTATTAATTTTTTGCGCCCGCAAGCCTACCAATCAGGTAAGCTTGCGGGCGCATTTTGTATTCCGTTCTAGGTTCGCTAAAGATTCAGAAACATATCCAGTAGGTGGTGTATTGCTACGCCCAGGATCGCCCAAACAATTCTTGCCCATTACTTCCTAGTTTCAATACAGTAGATTGTCCAAGAAGCTTCGATGTTTTTTCACTGTAGGAATCTTGCTTGTCTAAGGCGATGATAACCTGTTTTCCACAGTTTGAGTATAATTCAACAATTTTTTCTATCGCATCATCGGAAATTTGCTTCAGAACAATGGAATCATGCACCAAAATCGGAAGCTTTGTAAGCTTCAGTACGGCAAGATCAAAAACAATAAGCCCCTTATATGCAATACCGGTTCCTGTATCATTTGGGGTGAAGAAAATATATCCAGAATCTGAAAAATCGAGCACAGGAGCGTTGTATTTCCCTTCGTAAATTGCGGTGTTGATTCGGCTCATTTCTTCATTTATTTGTTGAGATACTGTTGCCAATTGCCGTTGCTTAATTGATTTCAGCCGTTCTGCGTCCTCCTTTTGAGACTGCTTTAGATTCTGGAGTTTTTCATAAGCATTATTTTCTTTCTGCATTCGTTCTTTCTCTCGGAGTAATTCAGCGTGACGGGTCAAAATTACTTTTGAGAGGTTAGGATTTTGGATTAACTCCTGAAGTTGGGCTTCGTATTCGTGAATAATCTTGTCATACTCAGCTAGATCATTTCCCAGAGTTGACCGCTCTGCTTTTAATTCGGATCGGAATACCTGGGAGATTGTTTGATGGAAAGTCTCAATATCCTTTAACTTTGCAATTGCGGCGTTTGGAAAAAAGTGCTGTAGGTCTGCAAAGTTATCGGTAGTTGAAGAAAAAGCATACGCACCATTTTCATCAAGTAGATCCCATTGGGCCTTGACTTTGCTCCGTGCGCGCCTAGCTCTAGATAACAATTTCTTGATATAGACAGCCTGCTCAGAAGCGGCAGCGTCTACGTCAAGCAGCCCATGTTCCAGCCCAGAAGAAAGTTCATCAATTTGTGCAGAAACGTCTTGAAGCTCCTTCTTGTTTCGATTATATTCACGTTTTGTGATTTTAGAAATAAATTGTAGTGACTGTGCTTTTTTATACGCAACTAGTTTAGCATTCGAGCTTTGTGCCGCAGATTCCGTTTCTTTGAGAGGCGCATAAACATCAAACAGTTTAAGAAGTGCAATACAGGCCTTTTCCGCTTTTTCAGTGGGCAGATAATGCAATGGATGTTGCTCATCATAGTTGTTCTTCCCGTATACCCGGATGTAGCGCCCAACAGCATCACGGAACGATAGTTCCGGTAAAGATATTGCGTATTTTGATTCTAGCCATGCGCAATAATCATCCAATTCTATCTTCTCAACTTTCTTATAGGAACTATCGCATTTCCAGACAGTTTGAGAATCAATGTTGTTTCTACAGAATTTAAAGGTTTCTTCACCAAAAACGAATGAGAAATATATATCGTGTGAACCCACTTGTTCAATGACATTTGCTGCTTTTGCGTATGTGCTACCGCCAAAAACGTAGTCGACAATTAGTAAAAATGTAGATTTTCCAATTGAGTTGTCTCCTGTTTTGGTTCCCAGTACCACACTAAGGCCTGTATTAAAAATAATTTGCTTTTGATGGAATTCATCACAGTAAATTTCACTCAACATAACAGATCACCTCGTGTTCTGCATCATATCTAATTTTTTGGAGAGCAAACAGACAATCCAGTGTATCTACGAACTCCTCAAGATTTGCGAAGTATTTCGTAGTCGTTTGATATAGAGCAAACGCCTTCATATCATTCCCCCGCAATGCGGAAAGAACGGGGGAGAACTTACTGATTACACTCTCGCCATAAGAGGTTATTTTACTGGGTAATTTCATGGAACACCTCACAATTCTGAACGAAGAAAGAGACAACCGCTTCGCAAGCAGCTTTGGATGCCGTACACGTTTTTGCCATTACCCAGCTTACAAGTTGGTCAAATATATCACTTTTATTGTTCGAGATACCTTCCATTTTGACGAAACAACTTTTAATTTGAAGGCTGAGTGCGTCTAGGCAAAAGCCGTTAATACCCTCCAGCTCCTTGAAGCACTCCCGTATGTAAGGATAATAACAGGTAACATACATAGCAACTTTATTTTTTAGGAGTAACTCTGTAGATGAAAATTTTTGAGCCAACCTAACTGGCATATAATTCAAGACGGCCATTTTATCTTCATCAATGGTACAAATTCGCTTCACAACATCTGCGATTTGCAATTCCAACCCCATTGTCAGCGTAGCTTCACTAAGTTCAGTAAGCTTGAGAAAATGTTGCTTCTTTTCTAAAAGATTTAAGTAGTCCTCTGTGGTCGTATGGTAATCCTGCTGTGCATGGCAGTCTTTACATAGAGCAATCTTGTTCTCAAACGCCTCAGAATCACTGCCCAAGCGAGGCAAGTTGCTTAAACGAGCATACTGTTCTTCGGTTGGACTATTAGGAAAAATATGGGCTATCTGATAAAGCTTGTTTGTTTTCCTTTGTTTACTGTGACGGAGTATCTTTCCACAGAGTGGACATACAAAAGAAACTTCCTTCAAGTATAGCTGCTGCTCGGGCTCAGTGGGATCCTTTCGCTTTTTCAAATAGGGATCAGACGCTATTGCTGTTGCAATTGCACTATCCTTTGACACAATAATCACGCCCCAAACTAATAAAAACTGCATAGAGATTGTCCGTACGATAAATTTTGATGCTAAAAAAGTATATATAAGAAATTGGCTCTACTGGAAAAATTCAAACGATATTTTTATTATAAAATCATTATGTTGTAATATCTGAAACTTGAATTGATATTTTATACCCGTGAACGCTATTGGAAATAATGACATTATCAGCTCTTAGTAGAGCATTTGCACTGCGGTATAGCCAATCTTTTATGACTCTTCTCGCCACTCAATTCGGAGAGTCCTTGTACAATTCTCCAGAATCGACATGCCGAAATATATTTGAACGTCCTATAAAATATATTTAATTTGTTCCGCAATGCGCCGAACAACCGGAACAGTAACAGAGTTTCCAATTTGACGATATGCGTCTGATAATGTGACGGAATTGGGAAAATAATATTGTTCCGGAAAGCCTTGAAAGCGCAGACATTCCCGCAATGTTAATCTTCTGACACCGTAGTCATCTTTTAGAACAGCGGCATTGCGTGGCGAACACATTGACGCTGTTAATGTAGGACATTTCCCGTTGGTAAGCTCCCGAATCGAGCCGTTGAATACTCGGTACAAATTCCGGGCGTGAGTGACACTTGACTGGATGTATTGGTCAGATTCTGTGTCATCTTTGTAATAATAGATGTCTGGGCATCGTTTAGATGTATGAATCCATTGCATTGCTGTCGTCTTGAGCGGTATTGGTTCGGGGAACCGGAAAGTTGCGCTTTGGCTATAGTTCAAAAAGGCAACAATATAGATTCTTCGACGTGTTTGAGGAATGTTGGCGTATTCGTGCGTAGCCATTGGGCAATAGCGTACATAATATCCTAGTTCAACAAGGGAAGTGTATATTGTTTGAAATGTATGGCCCTCGTCATGGCCCATTAAGTTCTCAACATTTTCCAAGAAGATTACAGGTGGCCGCATTGCGGACGCAATATGAATAACTTCAAAGAACAGTTGTCCCCTTGGATCGGAGAAGCCTTTTGCCTTTCCGCCTACAGAGAAGGATTGACACGGAAAGCCCGCAACTAAAACATCCGCAGCTGGAATTGTTTCATTTTTGATTTTTCGTATGTCACCCTCAATTAAATAGCTGTCTCCGAAATTGTATCGGTATGTTCGGCAGGCCGCCGGGTCTTTCTCGTTTGCCCATATTACTTGAAAGCCCGCCTGCTGAAACCCCATACATATACCACCGATACCGGCAAATAGGCTTACAACTTTAGGTGTATTCATCGAAATCGACACCTCTTGCATCTTGGTTCCGCTTAAGATTCCAGTATGCGTATTCTACTTGGTCAGCGCAAGATTTTACATTCTTTTTTATATCGCTTTCCCAGAGCCGAATAACATACCAACCATCAGTGGTTAATTTGTCAGTCGCAATTTTGTCCCGAGCGACGTTTGCCTTGATCTTAGCTGACCATTGTGGAGAATAGCGCCGCAATTCCTGCTCAAAAGACCCATATCCTCGTATTGCCCAGTTATTTCCATGCCAAAAATCGCCGTCGCAGAAAACGGCCAGCCTCACATGGGTGAACACAATATCAGGTTTTCCGTATAATGACTTTACGTTTTTCTGAAAGCGTAATCCACGATGCCACAATTCTTTCCGAAGCATAATTTCGGGACGAGTATCTTTGGATTTAATCGCTGACATGATTTTATGTGTAATTTCAGGCGTCCGACTCAATCAAAGCACCTCATAAATAAAGTTCTTGACTTTCTGCGTTAAAACGAATAGAATGTAAATAAAGAAAGGATGATCGCAATATGATATCCGTAGAAGAAATTGCTATAAAATGGGGAGTAAGTGTCCGGTGCGTTCAAGAGTACTGCCGTAATGGCAGGATTCCCGGTGCGGCAAAAACAAGTGGCGTATGGATGATTCCTGAAAACGCAGTCAAGCCAATGCGCATTTCTGGTGGCAAAAAAGAGGCAGTCAAAACAATCCAGCTCAATGTATTGTCGCTTTTTTCTGGCTGCGGTGGTATGGATCTGGGATTTGAAGGCGGATTTAACGTACTGAATCAGTCCGTCAATGAGAAAATAAACAAATCCTGGCATACTCGCAAAATAGATAAAAGGTGGACATACCTACCCCAAACTCGATTTCACACGGTATTTGCCAATGACATTCGCCCAGACGCAAAGCGTGTGTGGACAAAATATTTTGCGACGCATGGCATTCCCCAGACAACATATTACCTTAACAGTATTGTTGAGCTTGTTAAGATTCAAGAGAACAACAACAAAACAATATTTCCCTCAAACATTGATGTCGTAACAGGCGGATTCCCATGCCAAGATTTTTCTGTCGCCGGAAAGCGTAAGGGGTTCGATTCAGATAAGAGCCATACTGGGAAACGGCGTGATGACGATACGCCTTCCATCGAAAGCCGTGGGCAACTCTACATGTGGATGCGGGAAGTCATAGGGCTTGTAAAGCCTAAGCTGTTTGTGGCTGAAAATGTAAAGGGGCTGACAAACCTGCGAGATACGAAAGAAATCATTGAACGTGATTTTGCCTCTGTTTGCGATGGGGGCTATCTGGTTGTCCCAGCGAGGGTGCTTCTTGCCGCTAACTTCGGAGTTCCACAGAGCAGAGAGCGTGTCATCTTTTATGGATTCAAAAAGTCAGCGCTCAAGCCAGAAGCCCTTAGTGCCCTCAGTCAAGAAATCATTGATGCTGAATACGACCCATACCCTATTCCTACGCACAGTAAAGTAGGAGACACCGAAAAAGGAATTATGCCTTTTGTCAAATTGAGGGATGTCTTTGCCGACCTTCCTGAGCCAAATGACGCTCAAGATTTGGACCAGAAGAAATATTCTATGGCAAAATACATGGGGAAGCATTGCCAAGGTCAAAGTGAAATCGACATGGACGGCATTGGCCCGACAATCCGTTCGGAGCATCATGGCAATATTGAATACCGCCGCCTATCCGCAGAGCATGAAGGACAGCACAAGGACGAGTTAGAGGTAGGATTGCAGGAGCGCAGACTTACCATCCGAGAGTGCGCAAGAATCCAGACATTCCCTGACGACTATAAGTTTGTCACCCCGGCGGATGGAGAAAAAAAAGGCGTGTCCGCTTCTGATGCGTATAAATTAATTGGAAATGCAGTCCCACCTCTTTTGGCATACCATATAGCCAAGCGTCTTGAGGAGAACTGGGACAAGTATTTCAAATAATGAAATTATTTAGGAATCCGCATAATGTCAACCTTTTGCGCAGTCATAATGTCGGATAAAATTTTCTTGCGATCATAGTTATTCACATATTTGTAGGTGAGTTCATTTGCTGTTACGGATATCCAAGCGGAAAGCCGCAATTCTAGCGTGTCATCTATTGGACCATCCCAGCCCCAATCTGTCAACAATTCATCGCTTGAAGCATCCGTTAGCTCTGATAAAATATTTTCCCTATCTCTGTACAAACTGCTAAAAATCCTCGAAACGTTCTGATACATGGCATCATCCAAGGAAATATTGATTCGGCCTCCCGCTGTAAAGTTGTCACGCAAAGAAGGAGATACTACACTCTGTTCTGTTATAAGCCACAAGGCGCTACGATAAAATTTTTTACAACCGCTTGAAAAGATTTCGGGAAAATGAGCAAAACAATATCCAGTAAGTTTTGATTGCTCTTCTACGGATAGATCAGAAAACATACGAATAGCCGCAGGCGTATTCTCTGCTAACCACCATGCTTTCTCACCCTTTGACCTAAAATAGGTTGTAATCAAACCAATTGGATCATCTGACTCAGAGATTTGATTATAAGTCAGCTTGGACTTTGCGAAAAACGTTTCACCTGGGGAAAGTTCCATGTCAATGGCGTATCGTGGGCTATGTGTTACAGCGACATTAGCGATTGCGTCCTCATATCGTCTGTACCGGAATCCCTGATTGCCAATAGCGGTTTTTCCGAAAATGATATATGTATCAGCCACATCTTCCTTTGTGTTGCCTAGTACACTATTTCCGTTAATTTTCCAGTTTTTTGAATTAGGAGAACTGGAGCTTTTTACTTCAATACCGTATCTTTCTCCGCTTTCAAATTCAACAATGATATCCGGAAATACATGGCTACCCGGTGTGTATGAAACGATATGCGGAATTCCGAGAGCGGAAAGGGTTTCTTTTGTAGCGTCAACGACACATTTTTCGAAACTCTCGCCGGTGTTGCAAGCTGCAATAAGATTGGGGTTCTTCACTGAAAGAAATTCTAAGCGTTTGCATATTTTCTCAACAATTTTGGCAAATTCCACAGAAGTCATAATAATTCTCCTTTCAAGTATAGTAAGAATATCATATCACATATTTTGAGGAACACAATAACTATTTTTTGAGAATCATCGAATAAAGAAATTTAGACAGTGTCAGTGCCATGAGGTGCGCACTTTTAGATGGTGATTGCTATCCAAAGGTGTGCATCTCATGGTGCTTTTACGTTAATGCGATGGGTTGGATATTTACTTAGGGAACAATTGCTTGTCCATCAGAAAATATGGTGGGTGTAAGGCAACACTGCGATGAAACTTCGGGGCAGGGAACGGCATCAGAGTAGGGCAGCAAGATGGCGGTACATTTGCGAGGTGAAGAGCGTTGGCCTATAATATGCGTACCATCTGAAAACCAAACAGGAGGAACACATATGAAAATCACCTATACCCGTGTCGGGGACTATTACCTCCCCAATCTGGCTGCACCGGAAAGCCCCAAGGTAGGCCGTTGGGGAATGCTGCGTTTCAACTATTTAAAGAAGCATCAGGAGGCGCTTCATACCATAATGCTCATGGAGGGAACATTAAATCCCCACCTGGAAGAAATTGATCGGCAGGCGCAGGAAATGGAGCAGCGGCTTATTTTTCAGCTGGCACAGCAGGAAGGCGTTACCGAGCGGCTGAAAGCAGAAAACCAAATGGAATGGGTTGCCCGGATGAACAATATCCGGTACCGGGCCGATGAGATCGTGCTGAATGAACTGATTTACACCTAGAACACACAGCTTTATGGATAAAAAACGACAGACAGATTGTTATTGCTCCAGTCTGTCTGCCGTTTCCTTTTGTATCCGATATTCCTATCCAAAAAGCTCCTTGTTCTTCTGCCCCAGCAGAGACTTCAAAGCCACCACCGCAACTGTGTCCAAATTCCGAAGCTGCTCCACATAGTTGCAAGCTCTGCCGACTGAAAACAGGAAGTAGATGTTCTCATAAAATGGACGGACCACAGTCGTTGCAGCCTCGATTCTTTGAAATTCAGCTTTGGGAAAGCCCTCTCCAATATCATCCCAGATTTTTATATAGATCGTGTGATCCTTTGTTTCCTGCACATAATCAAAGCGAACGCCGTTGACTGTTACATTCTGCCGCTTTGGGTCATCAAATCGTAGAATTTCATCCCAGTAATAGTCGCCGTAGTTTTTCTTCATCCATTTCCAGCATACCGTTTTGAAATATTCCGCAACAATTGAGTGGTCGATATCATTTGCCAGCAGCTGCAAACTGTCCCCTTCAAGTGGTTTCAGGCGGTGTCCTTGAGACGGAAACACATAGCGAAACCACGTTTTCCAATAGCCGCCTTTGGGATAGTAGTGCGTGCGAACGTGGCCAGCGGTATCGTTCCTTTGCGCTGTTTCCAAAAGTCCGGCTTTATCTAAGGCTTTCAAATACTTATCGCACTTGTTCTGCGGAAAGCCGGAAAACTCCGCAAGCTGGCTGATGCGATTATGTCCGGTTGCCATGCCGTAAAGCAGGATATTGTATGTCTCCGGTGTTCGGAAGTGCCGCCGCAGCTCTGATTCAGCACAACGGAAATAGGTGGAATTCTGAGTAAAAAGCAATCCCACATTCTCAGCAAAGGTCCTTTGAAAATCGAATAACTGCACCAGTTCTGGAACACCGTCGGTAATCGCAATTGTCCGAAGCGCATCCAGCGGGTCAAGCCCCTTGTTTTCAGCCAGAAGCATAGGCACCGTGACTGCCGTCATTTGGAGAATATCAGACGGGAACGGCATTTCTATCTGATTCCGAACAATTAACACAACATAAGCTGTCCCGGCGAGTTCCGGAAGCGCATTCAAAAATTCTTTCTTATCATTTTTATCGTCCATGTCATCGAAAAAGATGACTGGGCGATTTTTTGTTTCTCTGATTTCTGCGAAGAACTCCCTCCACAGCTTGCACCCGGGCCGGAATATCTGTGGGGCAAATGCCGCATTCAGATTTCGGAAAGAAAAGTATTGCCCGCCGTATGCTTCCAGGTAGCTTTGCGCCAAGAATGTCTTTCCCATTCCGCTTTTGCCGCAGAGCTGCGTAATCCACAGAGATGCTTTCTGCATCCAATAATTGCTGACGCTGGTGTGGAGCTGTTTCGTATATTCTTCAATTCGTTTCATTTTAATCGCTCATATCATAAGTTGATTGAATATCGCTCATTGTAGCACATCCTTCAATGTGTTTCAATACGGCTTTTGAACATTTTCTTCCGTATTTTTAATTTATTCCTCTTAATGTTCGATTTTCCAAAACAATACAAGGAAAATACGTCAAAATACTTCGATGTTTTAAGACATCTGATTTCATAGAAAACCCGTCTCGATGCCTACCATATGAGGGGATAAATCATTTTCCCGGAAAACACCCTAACAAAACCTCATTTTCCCCGCGATAAGTGAGGGGAAAATTTCCGGCGGCGGTTGTCATACCCCACAAAAAGGAAAAATTATCTAAAATACGTAAAAAATCAACCCGTTTCGTGGGCTCCATAAGTGAGAGGACATTTGCAGCTCCCATGAGTCCCGGGAGAAGCCAAACTGAGATTAAAAATTTCCCCTCTTCATTTTGGCTGAAAATTCCCAGACGAAATGGTAGGGCGTTAAATCACCTCCATGTACCTTGACAGTTTCATAATCACTCATCTGATACATTCTCCCCCACCAGAGCCGAGAGTCCCGTGCGCCATGACCGTTATACGCAAGCGATAAACACGGGCCTCCAATGCTGGGTAGCAACCAACAAGGCGACGACGGTGGGGCAGGACAATGATACTTCTCGAAAGAGCTGGGCGGAAGCGCAGGGGTGGAACTCCCATGGACCCGATTCGCTATCGGGCGTCAGATGAATCCAGTGCGCACGGGGGCGAGGTCAAATAGGTGCGCGAAAATCTAAATTTTGAAAGGAACATCAAATGAAAAACAAAAACGGAATTTACATCATCGGTGTTGACCATGGCTATGGCAATATCAAAACAGCCAACTGCTGCTTTCCTACAGGCGTAGAGAGCAGCGACACAGAACCGACCTTCAAGAATGACCTGCTGATTTATCAGGGCCGTTACTACCAGATCGGCGTTGGGCACAAAGAATACGTTGCTGAAAAGGTTATGGACGAGGATTACTACATCCTGACCCTGGCAGCCATTGCCCGGGAGCTGAGCAGGGAGCAAATTACCCAGGCCAACGTGTTCTTGGCGGCGGGATTGCCCCTGTCCTGGGTGGTGAAACAGCGGAAGACATTCCAGGAGTATCTGCTTCAGAACAGTGCGGTGGAATTTACTTTTCGGAGAATAGAGTACCGCATCCGAATTGTGGGTGCGGCAGTCTATCCCCAAGGATTTGCCGCAATCGCGCCCGTTGTCAACCACTTCACCGGAAGTAATATGCTCTGCGATATTGGTAACGGCACCATGAACATCCTGCGAACCATGGACAGCAAAGTGGATTTGCGCCAAATGTTCACGGAAAAGTTTGGCGTGCAGCAGTGCGTCTTGGCTGTCCAAGAGGCCCTTATGCGGGAACATCACGCTGAACTTGAGGAACAGATGATCCACAATTTCTTGCGGTACGGTACAGTCGGTATCGACGCGGAACTGGAAAAGACCATGAAGTTTGCGGCCAGCGACTATGCGAAAAAGGTATTCCGCAAGCTCCGGGAGCATGGCTACGACCCCCGGATTATGAAGCTGTATGTAGTTGGCGGCGGTGGATGTCTGCTGAAGAATTTCTTCCCCATTGCCCCTGACAAAATCATCATTAACAGCGACATTTGCGCCACGGCCAAAGGGTACGAATTCATGGCTGACGTGCAGAATGTGACGGGAGGTGTGAAATGAGGGCCACGAAAACCACGATACGCTTCAAGCTGTCCCGTGCCGAGGATGCCCGTGCATTGGAGTATCTGAGGAATCAGAAAGCGGCGGGAAGTTCTTTCAGCAAATCCGTGGTGCAGGCCATTAACGACTGCCTGGATGCCCAGGAGACAGAAAGCAGAGAGGACTCCTTTATGGGTAGATTTCGGCTAATGCTTCGTGAGGAACTGAAAGGGCTGGGAAATACGGTTCCTTTTCAGCCTGTTTCGGAGCCGTCCCAGCCATCACAGGAAAACGCTGAACAAACGCTGGCGTTTTTGGATGCTTTCGATGGCATGGAATGAGAAAATGACTGCGTTTTTCCAGAGAAATGTCATCGCTACACGAACATCCCCAAAAGCACCGCCGTTGCATTTGCTGATTTACGGAGGCGAAATTGGGAAACACGGTGGCACTTTTGGCCGAAACCGCCGTCAGCAAGGAGGATACGCACAGGTGGCAGAAAAAACCTTTCTGGTACATCCCGGTGGCGGATTATCTGGGTCTTGCGGATATTCCGATTGGTACAAATCTGAGATTGACCTTTGAAGAAACGGTAAGAAGCAAACGTATCTATCTACAGAAGACTGAGGCTGTCCTGTAGTGTAACAAGCAGGGAACTTGTGTGCCGCAAGTTCCCCCTCAAGCCCAGAAACTGGGCTGATCTTTGGGGCGTTCCCCAATCCCCCGAACAAGGAAGATACAAGGAGCTGATTTATGAAGAAAGAAAATCGAATTGCGTTCCGGGTCACAGACCAGGAGAAAAGGAGAATTGCAGTGCTTGCCAGAAAGTGCGGATTGAGCGTAAGCGAGTATGTAAAGCAGCGGGCATTGGGGTATGCGCCGCAGCCAGTTCTCCCAGAAGTCATATTTCCCCTGCTGGAAAAGATTGGCCAATTGCAGGATTTAACAGCATCCCCGGAAACAGATTACGCTATCTGTACGCTACTGAAAGAAATTTCAGATACCTTTCTTCTGCCCAGAAAGGAGGGCGTACCCTGGCCGTTACCGGATTCTGGCCCGTAAAGGGGCAGCTGAAAGCCGTGCTGGATTATGCGGATAACCCGGATAAGACCACGCCCCAGCGGTACTTAGACAGCGACCTCTACGACACGCTGAAATACGCCGCCAATGATGCCAAGACGAACCGTACCATGTTCGTGGCTGGGATCAACTGCTCCAAGCAGAATGCCTATGGGGAGATGGTGGCCGTTCAGAAACGCTTTGGCAACCGTGGCAGTGTGGTGGCCTACCACGGAATCCAGAGTTTTCGGGCGGGCGAGGTCACGCCGGAGATGGCCTTTGAGATCGGCAAGGAAACGGCCCGCCGAATGTGGGGTGGCCGGTATCAGGTGTTAGTGACGGTGCATCTGAACACCGAAAACATCCATTGCCACTTTGTTGTGAACCCGGTTTCGTTTAAGGACGGGAGCAAATTCCAGAACAAGATAGGCGACCACAAGGAGCTGTGCAAAATCTCAGATGCCATTTGCCGGGAGCATGGGCTGTCTGTGCTGGAAAACAGCGACTTCTATAAGCACGAAAAGAAAGCCTATTGGCTCCACCGGCAGGGCAAGAAAACCCACCGGGATACGCTGCGGGAAGATGTGGAATACTGCCTGACCTATGCCAAGAACTGGGAGCAGTTTGAAAAGCAGATGGTGTCCAGAGGCTGTTCCATTGACCCAGCAAGACTTTCTGTGAAAGCCCAAAATTGGAAGCGGTCCGTCAGGCTGTCCTCTCTGGGTTATACCAAAGAGGTGCTACGGAATCGGTTTGACGAGAATTTCTATTCCAATGATTTCCGGCAGAAGTGGAACACCCATTTGCCCTACAAGCCGAAGAAATTCCCGTTGGAGTGGGAAATGGAGCGACTGGCCTTTGCCATTGAGCACAGCCACAATACGGAAGAAGTCTTTGTGGACACGGTGCTTCTGCTGCTGATCCTGGTGATGGAACTGGTGCTGCAAACCACGGATGTGATGCTACTCTCTCCTGACCTGCGGGCAGCGGCAAAGGACCAGGAAAGCTACCGTGCGGACTACCGTTTTCTGCAAGAAAATGGAATCCGCACGATCACCCAGCTGGAAACCACTATCCTGGACATCCAATCCCAAATCGATAATCTGGAAACGGAACGAAGCAAAGCTGACAACACCCGCCGCAGGGCAAGGACGCCGGAGGCACAGCAAGAAGCCAAAGACCGCAAAAAGGAACTCACCCAGAAAATCGCACCGCTGCGGAAGAAGCTACGGCAGGCAAAAAAGATTCTGGACGAGTCCCCGCATTTATACGAACTATTGCAAGAAGAACACCGCCTGGAACAGGCGGCATATCAAAGATTCAGAGAAAGGATGAAATGAGAATAGATAATAAATTATGTAAACCAATCGCAATTTCCATTGAGAAACTGCACCCCTTTGAGGGCCACCCTTACAAGGTCCTCGACAACGAAGAAATGGAGGCATTGACCGAGAGCGTTCTCAATGAGGGCATTCTCTCCCCGCTGATCGTTCGCCCATTAGAGGACACGAACGAATACGAGGTGATCAGCGGCCACCGCAGATTACACGCAGCGGAAGGGGCAGGGCTTTCCAAAGTTCCTGCCCTTGTCTGTGAAATCAGCCGAGAAGAAGCGGCCATTATGCTTGTGGACAGCAACCTCCACCGAGAGCATATTCTGCCAAGCGAAAAGGCGTTTGCTTATAAGCTGAAAATGGAGGCAATGAGCCACCAGGGTACTTCGTGCCAAGTTGGCACGAAGTCAAGGACAGACGAGATGATTGGAGAATCGACACAAGAGAGCGCACGGCAAGTACAACGTTACATTCGCTTGACTTACCTGATTCCAGAGCTTCTTCAACTTGTCGATGACGGCAAAATCGCCCTCACCCCCGCTGTAGAACTGAGCTACCTCCCGGAAAAAGCCCAGGCCTACCTCTTGGAAGAAATGCGCCGCAACGACTGCACTCCATCCCTATCTCAGGCAGTCCGCATGAAAAAGCTGTACCAGACCGGAAGCCTATCCACAGAGGACATTTCCACCATCATGTAGGAGGAAAAGGCAAACCAGCAGGAAAAAGTCAGCTTCAAGACAGGCGACCTCCGGAAATTCTTCCCGAAAAGTTACAGTGCGGCCCAGATGCAGGAGACGATTCTGAAGCTGCTCTCCGAGTATCAGCGCAAACGACAGCGAAGCAGAGACGCACGTTGAGGAGGTGATGGCCATACCTGAGAAAACACCGGAAGAACAGACAGTAGAGGTTGTCGCCAACGTCAGTGAAGATTACGGTATGCAGATTCCAGAGCAGGCGATCCGTCGGCTTGCCCGGTTTCTGCTGCCAAAGATCCAGAAAAGCATCGAAAAGGAAACGGAATAATTCTGCGGCGGGCAACCCTCTCAATGGACTTGCCCGCCGCACATTTGACGAAAAACAGGAACATAACTATGATGAATCCACAAAAGGAGGATGCTTATGAATGCAGTGATTTACGCACGGTATTCTTCTGACCGACAGCGAGAAGAATCCATTGAAGGGCAGCTTCGGGAATGTACGGAGTATGCAAATAAAAACAACCTGACTTTGATCGGCTCCTATGTGGACCGGGCCTTGTCTGCCAGAACCGATGACCGGCCGGATTTTCAGAGGATGATCGCAGACAGTGCCAAGGGGCTGTTTGAAGTGGTTCTGGTCTGGAAGCTGGATCGCTTTTCCCGTGACCGCTATGACAGTGCCCACTACAAGCACATTCTGAAAAAGAACGGAGTTCGGCTGATTTCAGCCAAGGAGAATATTTCTGACGGCCCGGAGGGCATTATTCTGGAATCCATGTTGGAGGGGTATGCGGAATACTACTCAGCAGAGCTGTCCCAGAAAATCCGGAGAGGTCAGCAGGACAATGCCAGAAAGTGCATGAATAACGGCGGCAATATACCGCTGGGGTACTATGTGGACAAGGCCACCGGGCGGCTGGCGGTGAACTCCGAAACAGCCCCCTATGTCCAGGAGCTGTTCCGGCGGTATGCAAATGGGGAGCGGCTCAGCTGCTTACAGGCAGAAATGAAAAAACAGGGATTGCGGTCCAAACGAGGCAATGCCTATTCTGTGGGCGTTCTCAGCAATCTCTTGAAAAATCGCAAATATATCGGAGAATACAAATATGGGAAAGTCATCGTCCCTGATGGAATTCCGGGGATCATCGACAAAGAATTATTTGAAAGGGTGCAAATGCGTATGGCGGCGAACAAGAAAGCTCCGGCAAGAGCAAAAGCAGAGGAGGAATATCTGCTTACCACAAAACTGTTCTGTGGCCAGTGCGGGCGGCTGATGGCCGGTGAGAGTGGGCGGGGCTGCAAAGGAATTGTCTATCACTATTACAAATGCAGCGGCGCAAAGCGGAAGCTGGGGTGCAAGAAGAAAGCAATCCGGAAAAACTGGATTGAAGATGTGGTAGTGAAGTACACTGTCACCCAGGTTTTAACGGATACCGTAATAAGTCGAATTGCGGATGCCATTGTCATCATGCAGGAACAGGAGGATACTGTAACGCCGGTGCTGAAACAGCAGCTCCAGCAATGCGAAACAGAAATCCGCAATGTGATGAATGCCATCCGCCAGGGCATCCTTAAGGATTCTACCAGAGAATGCTTGGAGGAACTGGAACAGCAACGAGACTCCCTCCGGGGCAGCATTGCCCAGCTTCAGCTGGAACGTAGGAAATTCACCAAGAAAGAAATCGTGGACTGGGTCAGTCGCTACAAAGATGGCAATATCAACGACCCGGATTATCGCAGAGAAATCATCGATACTTTCGTGAATTCCGTTTTTGTCTACGATGACAAACTGATTCTGACCTACAATTATAAAGACGGCAGCCAGACTCTGACCCTGCAAGAAATTGAGGCTGCCTTAAGTTCGGATTTAACAGGTATGTGTCCACCAAACAGGTATTGGACGAACACCTACTTTTTCAGCGGCGGTTTCGCCGTGAAGTGTTCGCTCTGATCCACAACAGAAAAGCGCCGTCTTGGAAGTGATTCCGGGACGGCGCTTTTTTGCTATCCGTACATTCGATTTATGCTAAGTCTCCTGCTACAATGATTGCAGAAAATCAAAGGAGGAACAGCGTATGAAGCAGGTCCCGTCAACAACTTTTTGCTGAGCGTCTTCTTCGCTGCCTTGCAG
>ERZ857757.625-NODE-625-length-34656-cov-3.484899_pt1 | contig 34656 bp, 26 predicted proteins | sample MGYA00519764_ERZ857757 | MGnify/ENA primary metagenome ERZ857757 (study PRJEB31778, sample SAMEA3449359) | human gut metagenome | biome: human gut; feature: human-associated habitat; material: faeces | place: United Kingdom | collected 2010/2012 ...
GATGGTTGTCAGCACAGCAGTAAAGTTTGTAACAAGATCTTTACCATCAAATGCCACCATAAAAACTGATGAAGCAAAAATTATCACGAATGTTACGATATAAACATTTATAGAACGCACTATCTCATGCTCAACAGGTTTGCCGTCAAGGTTTACCTTGCGTATGCTCTTTGGGTGTATATAGGAGTGAAGCTCCTTTATCATTGTCTTGAAAAGCACGATCACTCTTGATACCTTTATACCTCCGCCCGTACTGCCTGCGCAAGCTCCTATGAACATTATAAGTACAAGCACCGTCCGGCATATCTGAGGCCACAGATTAAAGTCAGTGCTTGAAAAGCCCGTACTTGTAATGAGCGACGCCACCTGAAATACTGATTTTGTAAGTGCGTCAAAAATGCTAACACAGCGGTCGAGGATATTTGCGAATATTATAGCTGTGGCAATGAGGATTATAGCAAAATAGCACCGTACTTCCTCCATTTTGAATGCCTTTTTAAAGTGCCTGTATATAATATAATAGTATGCGTTAAAATTCACGCCAAACAGTATCATGAAAATGGCGACCACCCACTGCAAATATGGCGAATAGCTTCCTAAGCTGTCGTTCTTGACTCCAAAACCACCCGTGCCTGCCGTTCCAACGGCTGTACAAATGCTGTCAAACACAGGCATTTTGCCGATAATGAGGAAAATAAATTCCAATATGGTCATGCCAAAATAGATTATATAAAGTATCCTTGCGGTATATTTCATCTTTGGAACAAGCTTGCCCACTGATGGTCCAGGGCTTTCCGCCCTCATAAGATTTATATTTGAGCCACCGCTCAGCGGTATGATAGCAAGCAGGAACACCAAAACTCCCATACCGCCTATCCAGTGCGTGAAGCTTCGCCAAAAAAGTGCAGTATGAGAAAGCGCCTCAACATTGGTAAGGATCGAAGCACCAGTTGTTGTAAAGCCGGAAACTGTTTCAAACATAGCATCCGTGAAGCTTGGTATCTCTCCGCTTATCCAAAAAGGCATACACCCAACAAGGCTCATAACTATCCAGCTCAAAGATGTTGCTATACAACCTTCTTTGAGATAAAACACATAGTTTTTAGGCTTTTTCCAAGCCATTACCATGCCAAAAGCAAGGCACACAATGGCTGTTCCAAGATAATAAAGTCCCACGCCTTCCCCGTAAACCAGCGACACTATGCAAGGCAGCAGCAAAAAGCAGGCTTCCATTCGCATAACGTTTCCTAAAATATATCGAATGATCGAGCTGTTCATATTTCCTCCGCTATTTCAGAATATCAGTGATATCGTTAAATCCCGTATGAGTAGTGACGACCATTACAGTGTCGCCCCTCTCTATAGTATCCTGACCGCTCGGGATAATGATCTTGCCGTTTCGGTTTATGAACGCCACAAGCAAATGTCTTTTTAAATCAAGAGCCTGAAGCGGTGTACCTGTGACCTCTGACTCCTGATCTACCTTGAACTCGATAGCTTCTACTCTATGATCGAACAAATGATACAGCGTTTCGATATTGCTATCTCCCGATTCGTTCTTCGCACGGACGTAGGCTATTATCGCCTCAGAGGTGATATATCTTGGATATACTACGCTTCCAAGGTCCAGTCTGCTTATAACGTCCTTGAAGTTTATCCTGTTTATTTTTGTGATAGTCTTAGCATTTGACACCTGTCTGGCGTGAAGAGTGAGCAAGATATTTTCTTCGTCTATTCCCGTGAGAGCCACAAATGACTCTGCATACTCTATGCCCTCTTCCTTCAGAAGTTCCTCGTCAGTGCCATCACCGTTTATTATTATCGCCTTTGGCAAAAGCACGCTGAGATCCTCACAGCGCTGTCTGTCATTCTCGATTATCTTGACGTTGATCCCCATGCCAATAAGACGTTTTGCAAGATAATAAGCCGCCTTGCCACCGCCTATTATCATTGTGTTCTTCACCTGATTTGTCTTCACACTGAGATCCTCAAAGAATGTTCTTGAAAAATTTCTTTGGGTGCAAAATGAGATAACATCATTCTTTTTCATTGTGAAATCGCCAGATGGAATATATATTTCCCCTTCTCTCTCAACAACACATATAAGCAGGCTTGTTGCCGTTTTACGGCTAAGCTCAGCGATCGTAGTGCCGACAAGAGGATTGCCCTCAGGTATCTTATACTTTATAAGCTCAGCCTGACCATTTGCAAAGGTGTTTACCTCAAGAGCTGTTGGCAGACAAAGTATTCTTGACGCTTCTCTTGAAGCCTCAAGCTCAGGATTTATGACCATTGCAAGACCAAGCTTCTCTCTTAGATAGACTATCTCCTTGCTGTAATCAGGTGTTCTTACTCTTGCTATAGCTGAACACTTTGCTACTCTCTTGGCAAGTGTACAACAAAGCAGGTTAAGCTCATCAGACTCTGTGACAGCAATTATAAGGTCGGCGTTCTCTATGCCGGCATCCTGCTGAACGCTAAAGCTTGCGCCGTTTCCTACGATGCCCATAATGTCATAAAGACTACTGAGTTCCTGTATCTTCTTTGCATTCTTGTCGACTATTGTGATATCGTGACCCTCTTTCACAAGCTGTTCAACAAGGGTCGTGCCTACTTTTCCGCAGCCCACAATAATAATATTCAAACCGCCTGCAGGCTTCTTTTGTTTACTCATATTTTTCCTCCAACCGAATGACATACTGCCATTCACAGCAGTTCTCTGCACTTCTTCTCTTCATTAAGCAGAGCCTGATCATCAAAAGCGTATATTTCCATATCATATAATGTATCACTATGCTGTTAATAATATGTTAAAGTATAGTAAAGATATTAATAAAATTTGCGACGATTGCCTAACTTATTTTTCCATATTAGCGATTTTCAAAAAAAAGTTATAAAAAAAGCACAAAAAAACTGTGCCGCCGATACATACCGACAGCACAGCTCAATTAAGAAAGAATGATTTGGAAGAATTACTCTACATTTTTGAGTGCCTCATCAAGAGGTACTTTCTTTACACGTCTTGTAAGGATAAATGCTATCACCGCATATGAAACGATACCGAGCAACGGCACTTCAACAAATATTTTTGCTGGCACATAATATGGCATCCAGCCTGAATACTGAGCGAAAGCAACTTTGAATATATACTTCAAAGTGACATTTACTATAGGAACAGTCAGCAGCATTGAGGCTATAACGACTATGGTCGTAGTCGTTATATAAAGGCTGTTTATTTCCCTGTTGTTGTAACCCAGTATCTTTGTCATAGAAATAGACTGGCTGTTCTTTTCTATTATGACCTTTGAAAGAAGATAAACAATTAGCATGAACATTATAACACTCGCTGTCGCAAACATACTTATCATAGAACCCATAGACAGTATGAGCTGTCGTGATGTTTTTGTCAGGTCGTCTTTCGTTATAGTTGTCGCAATATACAGATCGTCTATATCCTTTATCTTTGTATTGGAGAAATAACCGTTAAAATACCCGTCCTCAAGTTCAAAGGTCTTTATGAAGTCGCTGTCTGTCAGATAAACTGCTATAGTTGCAGGATCGTCATAGATACCCTCTACCTTAAAATTGTATTTTTTATCTCCGTAAGACTCTTTCAGCGTCACTTCATCGCTGACCTCTATGTTATACTTCTGAGCATAACCATCAGAGATAAACGCTCCGCCGTCTTTTATATCTGCATGAACGAACTTGCTGTTTTCTTTAACTCCGTAAATTGTTGCCGTTTCCTCTTTGAGCTTGTCATCGACAGTTTTAAGAGAGCCTGAACAGTATTTCTCTACACCCTCTGTTTTAGTTTCAGCAGGCATTTTCAGCACATACTGATATTTGCTTATCATATTATCTTCTATTATATCCTTATAATGAAGAAGCATAGGTTTCATGCCAAGGCCAAAGAAGATGATAACATTGGCAAAAAGAATGCCAACAAACACTGTAATATAGTTAGGAATGTTCTGGAAGATGACTCTAAGTCTGAAACGCTTTAATATGCCTATCCTTGTGTTGAGCTTAAAAGCCTTTTTCTTCTGACGCTTTTTAAGATCACGCCTTAAAAATTTAAGCGGTGAAAGACTTAGTTTATTTACAAGCATTACAAGGTTTATTACGAAAAGTATTATAAGAGGAACTACTGTCGTCTTTATAAACGCATCTGCGTTCCAGATCGTTTTGTATGTTGGCAGACTGTAGCTTCCATAGTACGCTTTGACCGCAAATTCCTTAAAGCAGGTGTAACCAAGTATGTTGCCTACAATGGCAGATACAAGCACGACTATCATAGGCGTTGCAAGATAATGTCTTACAAGCTCGCCCTTGGTGTAGCCTGAGGCTCTGAGCGTACCTATAACGTTTGCTTCTTTTGCAATAGTGTTTCCCGTTGTTATAGCAAAAACAAATGCGATTATGACCATAACAAGATAAAGAAAAACTGTTATCATGGTGTTATCGCCCTCGATATCGTCGCCTGTAAAATGTATCGCCTGATTTGAGTATTCCGGAATAAACTGAGTGAGCATTGAGATTCCATTTATATGCTTCATGACCTTCTCAGCCATATCCTGAGCTTCCTCGTCGTCTGCCGGGGTTTTATCATATTTCCATGAGTAGCTGTAGTGAAGATCAGCCTCACCATAATCGTCAAAAAGCGTATCGGTAACGATAGCAACACCGAACTTCAAAGCGTCAAACATCATATCAGACGGATTAGAATACAGTGCGCTGTAATCTGAAAGTGCAACAAGACCTGTTATCTTAAGCTTCTTGTCACCGACCGTCAGGCTGTCTCCAACTTTAAGCTTGTTATTGTCAGCATACATTCTGTCAATAGCGATCTCGTCATCAGCAGAAGGAAGCTCACCGTCCATTATACATATCCTGTCGATATCCTTACGATTTTTGAAAAGCCTGATAGTGCTGTCAACTTCTTTTGTTTCTTTGTCAAGATAAAAATTTTCGTATACCTTTATCTTCTCCTCACCGTCCTCTATCTTCTTGATAGCATCATCATCGGCTTTTTGAAGAAGTTCAAAATTTCCGCTTTCGATATTGTATTTCTCAAAGCTTTCGTCATAAGCGACAGACATACTGCCTGCCGCAACAAGAAAGCCTGATACTATGCCTATCATCATTGTGATGAACAAAAATAGAACGATGTATTTTCCTATTTCGCCCTTAAGCTCTCTGGGCAAACGCTTGATAAGAGGGTTTTTCATGCTGACCCTCCTTACCAATCAAGCTCTTCGGCTGTGAGCTTAGTTTCATTAAGATAATTCTTTCTTATCATACCATCTCTAAGCTTTACAACTCTGTCAGCCATTTGCTTGATAGCGTCATTATGTGTTACCATTATGATAGTGTTGCCATACTTCTTGTTTACGTCCTCTATAAGCTGCAATATCTCCTTGGAGGTATTGTAGTCAAGTGCACCTGTAGGCTCGTCGCAGAGCAGGATATCAGGGTTCTTGACGATGGCTCTGCCAATAGCAGTTCTCTGCTGCTGACCACCCGAAAGCTGATTAGGAAGCTTGTGACGATGCTCGTAAAGCCCAAGGGTTTTAAGCAGGTCGTCAACATCAAGAGGGTTGTCGCTAAGATATGCGCCTACCTCGATATTCTCCTTGATATTCAGGTTAGGTATAAGGTTGTACATCTGGAAGATATAACCCAAGTGCTTTCTTCTGTAAAGGGTCAATGCCTTTTCGTTCATGTCGGCTGTTTTTTCGCCGTTTATTGAGATATACCCCTCGTCTGCGGCGTCAATTCCGCCTATAATGTTCAGAAGTGTTGATTTACCTGAGCCTGACGGTCCGAGAAGCACGCAGAACTCTCCTTTTTCTATTTCGATATCAATGCCCTTAAGCACTTCGACTCTGCTCTCGCCCTCGCCAAAATGCTTTTTTATGTTCTTTATTTCAAGAAACACCTTCATTCCCCTTTCTAACTATTTATTTTAATAATGTATCTTTGCCGTTTTTAAACGTCATATTATACATATTTGTATGCCATAACTTACTTCACATTGTGGTTAATTACAACTAACCGATATATCTGATAAATCCCGCCGAAAAAGGCGGGATCTAACGATATAAATATTACTGATTTAGCCGTTTGTCGTGCTTTGCAAAGCAAAGCTTACAAGCTTGTCGAGAGCGTCATCAGATATTTGAGAAACAATAGCCACCGAGTCATTCTCGGCATTTTTTCTCTCAACGCCCACACGGTTTTCAAGAAAATCCTGAAGTATCACACTTGGAGTATAAAGCTCATTGGCTGCCTTTATGCCCTCAGATGTCAGCGTGATCTCACGGTAAGGCTCTTTGATTATATAGCCCTCGTCTATAAGCTTCTGAGTCATCTTGACGGTGCTTGCCTTTGTCACGCCCAGAACAGAAGCTACCTCTGTGGACTTGACAGGTCTGCCGTTCTGACCCAGTCTGTATATGGCAAATAAATACCTTTTCTGTGATTTAGTCAGCATTCAGATGACCTCCCCGAAGTTTATTAATGTTTTATCATGATCTGTGACAGCGAGAAGAATTTGGACAACAGCCGCAGCTGCCACCGCAAGAGCTTTTGCCATGTTTCTTATCCTTTACGAGCTTGTAAATTATAGCTGCCACGATAGCAACGAGAATCACTGCAACAAGAATCGTACCGACTACTGTGTCCATAATTATCCTCCCAACTGTTTATGCAAGATCAGTGATGATATTTGCTTTTTATTATGTGTTTGCGCCTACCTTAACGTCCTTTTCAAGCTTTGTGCTTTCCTTATAAGGTCTAACGAGCATATAGATGATAAGAGCGATAAGAGCTATTGCAAAGATAAGACCGATAACATTCACATTACCAGTGAAGAGGTTGCCAAGCTGATTTACGATAAGTGCGATAACATAAGCAAAACCACACTCGTAGCCAATAGCGAACCAGAACCACTTTCTGCTGTTCATCTCACGCTTGATAGCTCCCATTGCTGCGAAGCAAGGTGCGCAGAGGAGGTTGAAGATAAGGAATGACATACCTGTGATGCCAGTGAATGCAGCACCGATAGCAGAGTAAACTGAACCATCTCCGCCGCCGTAAAGGATACCCATTGTACCAACGATGTTCTCCTTAGCAACAAGACCTGTAACAGCTGCAACAGTTGCCTGCCAGTTGCCCCAGCCAAGAGGTGCGAAGATCCAGCAGATAGCCTTACCAATGTGAGCCAGGATACTGTATTCCATCTGATCTTCTGTGAGCATACCGAATGAACCGTCTACCCAACCGAAGTATGAAGTGAACCATACAGCGATTGTTGAAAGTGTGATTATCGTACCAGCCTTCTTGATGAATGACCAGCCACGCTCCCACATGCTTCTGAGTACAGAACCTACTGTTGGGATATGATAAGGTGGAAGCTCCATAACGAATGGTGATGGATCTCCGGCGAACATCTTTGTCTTTTTAAGTATTATACCAGAACATATAATTGCTGCAATACCAATAAAGTAAGCACTTGTTGCAACTATTGATGAACCACCAAATATAGCACCGGCGATCATGGCGATAAATGGAACCTTAGCACCACATGGTATAAATGTTGTTGTCATGACTGTCATACGACGGTCTTTCTCATTCTCAATCGTACGTGAAGCCATGATACCTGGCACACCACAACCTGTACCTACAAGGATAGGTATGAATGACTTTCCTGAGAGACCGAACTTTCTGAAGATACGGTCCATGATGAAGGCGATACGTGCCATATATCCACAGTACTCAAGGATTGCAAGTAATATGAACAGTACGAGCATCTGAGGTACGAAACCAAGTACCGCACCAACACCAGCTACAATACCATCGATGATAAGTCCGTGTAACCAGTCTGCACATCCGATCTTGTCAAGTCCTGTAGAGATAAGATCAGGGATTGAAGGAACAAATACGCCGTAATCAGCAGGATCGATCTCTGCCATCTGTGTCTCGTTGAAGTAATCAACTGCATCAAGATATGACATTGCATTTGTTGTATCTTCATTAGCATTTGCAGGAACCTCTGAGTAGTAAACATCGATATCGTATGTATCAAGTGTCTCCTCATCTTCCATCTCATACTTAACACTTGCCTCTGTGTTTGTGTTTGCCTCGATGGCCGCCTTTGTGGCATCCACATCAACTGCATCCTCGTCATCTGTTACGAGTACGCCGTATGCATCGAGGGCTGTTGTTGCTGCATCATAGTCACCTGATGCATCCTCATAAGCTGAGCTTCCTATTCCGAAGAGATGGAAACCATCGCCGAACAGGTTATCATTTGTCCAGTCTGTGCACCATGCACCTACTGTTGACATTGCTATATAATATACGAGCCACATGATGAGCACAAATATAGGAAGTGCAAGGATACGGTTTGTTACAACACGGTCGATCTTATCTGATACTGTAAGCTTCTGTCCCTTAGCAGCCTTCTTTACACACTTGTCAATGATTGATGAAATATATGAATATCTCTCGCTTGTGATGATACTCTCTGTGTCATCATCGAAGTCATCCTCAAGCTTCTTGATCTCTGCTGAGCAGTCTGGAGCATTCTTCATCTGCTCTATGATCTTGCTGTCCTTCTCAATAAGCTTGATTGCGAAGAATCTCTTTCTATTCTCCTCCATGTCAAGCTTTGCGCTTACACTCTCGATTGCAGCTTCAACAGCCTCATCAAAGCTGTGAACTCTTGCATTTGCTGCCTTTGACTTTGCTGCAGCGATAGCCTTCTCCTTAACCTCATCAATACCTGTACCCTTGAGAGCTGAGATCTCAACAACCTCACATCCAAGCTTCTGGCTGAGCTTGTCGATATGTACCTTCTCACCGGTCTTCTCTAAGATATCAACCATGTTGACAGCCATGATAACCGGAATACCAAGCTCCATGATCTGTGTGGAGAGGTAAAGGTTACGCTCGATGTTCGTGCCATCCACGATATTGATGATCGCATCCGGGCGCTCACCGATCAGGTAATTTCTTGCTACCACTTCCTCCAGTGTATACGGAGATAAGGAATAGATACCCGGCAGGTCCATGATGGTGACATCCTTATGTCCCTTCAGCTTACCTTCCTTCTTCTCGACTGTAACACCCGGCCAGTTACCTACGAACTGGTTGGAACCCGTAAGCGCGTTAAACAGTGTTGTCTTACCGCAGTTCGGGTTACCTGCTAATGCAATTTTAACTGCCATTTTCTGCTCCTCTTTTCCCGCAGCGATTTGTCTGCGTTATCTTTCTTTTATCATTTTCTCCGATTTTGATTAGTCCGCGCTAACCTATTATCAAAAAAATTACTCGACTTCGATCATTTCCGCATCAGCCTTACGCAGGGACAACTCATATCCTCTGACCGTGACCTCTACCGGATCTCCAAGCGGTGCAACCTTTCTTACATAGATATCCACACCCTTGGTGATACCCATATCCATGATACGTCTCTTGACCGGACCTTCTCCTGTCAGCTTCTTCACCTTGACAGTCTGCCCGCAGGCAACTTCCTTTAATGTCTTCATACTCTGCTCCTTCTCTGTATAGTTCATCATAGCATTGCCTATGTCTATACCATAATCTTGTTCGCCATATCTTTTCCGATGGCAACTCTGGAATCCTTGACATTGACGATCATATTACCGCCTGTCTGGGAAATGACTGTCACCGTACCACCGGTCACGAACCCGAGATTCTCCAAAAACTTTCTGGTTTCTTCCTTACCGCCGACTTTTTTGATGATATTCGGCTCTCCCTCTTTTATCATAGATAACGGCATCATTTCATCCTCTTCCTTCGTTCTTGTTGTTGATAATCATTTTCACTTCTATTGCATTGGTTAGTATAATCTAACGTCAGTTAGTTGTCAATAACATTGTTGAAAAATTTTATCAATAATTATGGTATTGGAAATCTTTGTTAGATCTTACAATTTTTTTATTCTTTTGAAAGCGGGACTGTATATCATTTTACTATATTTATCTTTATTACGAATACGAAAAAAACGCTTAGGCTGTGAATCCTAAGCGTTTTTTTCGTATTCGTAAATTATTTTAAATCTCACTTCCATTTGTTTCAATCACATGCTTATACCAATAGAAGCTATCCTTCTTGTAACGATTATAAGTACCTTTTCCATAGTCGTCCGCATCTACATATACAAATCCATATCGTTTTGTCATCTCAGAAGTTGTGGAACTTACGAGATCAATCCATCCCCAATAAGTAACACCAAATACATCCACACCATCCTTTATGGCTTCTTTTATCTGCTTTAAATGCGCCTCTACAAATTCGATACGTCCCTGATCGTGAATCTGATGATTGCTGTCCATACTTTCATACATACCGATCCCAAACTCAGCTATAAATATCGGAAGTCCATAGCGGGTGTAAAGCTGATTTAATGCTATTCGCAATCCAACCGGATCAATGGACCAGCCCCAGTCTGTCATCTTCAGATAAGGATTATTCCGGCTCTGATCAGGAAGCAGCCCCGTAAACTTCATAGGTTCGCCCTGATACTCAGAAATATTGGACATATAATAACTAAATGACAGGAAATCCGCTTTTCCTTTCTTCAATGTTTCAATATCTTCCGGCGAGTAGTTTCTTTTTATGTTTTTCTGCTCGAAATACCGATCCAGATAATACGGAACCACACCCTTGCATTGAATATCATAGAAATAATAGTTGAGGTTCATATCAAATATCTGCTGCAGAGTATCTTCCGGTCTCACAGTTTTCGGATAGTACACATGCTTCCATACCATATTTCCCGCAAGAGCTTCAGGCGCAATCTCATGTACAAGAACCACTGCTTTCGCACTGGCCAGAAGCATATTATGTACAACCTCAAACATAAGCTGTTCTTCGTCTAATCCCTTTAACGAATGATCACGCATAGCTCCCGAACAGGTAGAAAGGCTCTGAAGACTCATATTGATTTCATTAAACGTCAACCAGTATTTTACTTTTTTATGATATCTTTCTACGATAGTCCGGACATATTTTTCAAACAGTGTAATCGTTTCTCTTGACTCAAAGCCATTCAGTTTTTCACAGACTGCCAGTGGGAAATCGTAATGTAACATAGTAACCAACGGCTCAATACCATATTTGTGACACTCATCAAAAACCTTGTCATAGAATGCCAGTCCCTCTTCGTTAGGTTTTTCTTCAAATCCCGTCGGGAAAATCCGTGACCACGATATGGACATACGAAACACTGAAAATCCCATCTCCGCCATCAATGCAATATCTTCTTTATAATGATGGTAAAAATCATTTCCCCATCTTTTCGGAAATATATAGGTATCTTCATGCGCTTTTGCCTCTTGCAGGGATGCGTATGTCTGCTCGAAGGTAGCCTCATCCGCCCGCCGCTCATTTGGTGCTACATATTTCAGGAAATCGGTATTTGCAAGCCCTCTGCCGCCTTCATTATAGGCGCCCTCGATCTGATTGGCTGCCGTCGCTCCTCCCCAAAGGAAACCCTTTTTGAAACTTTTCTCTCCCATGTTACTTTTCCCCCTTTTTCATATTTTTCAGGCACTGATACAGAATAGAAATCATATACTGTTCGCTTTCAACCGTCATCAGTGTATCCTGTGCATGGGAAAATAACACCGTCATAGGAACGCTGTCTCCCTCTGCTTCATTCTGGAGGACAGAGGTCTGCGCCTTATGCGCCTCTACCAATTCCGCAGAAGCTTTCTTTAGAAGCTCCTCCACTCCGTCCAAATCCAGAGCCGATAATTTGGTTCCTGCTTTCCGAATATAATCCCGGGCATCTCCCGCATGCATAATGACATTCATCGCTACCTGAACTAATTTTTCGTTATCCATTTTTCTCCTCTTTTCTTAAAGCATTTACTTCCTGTTCACTCTCCAGTTCCTGTTTTTCATAAACTTTGAAAAACGGAAGATATATCAAATAAGTCAGTACAAATAAAACCGCCCAAAGAATAATACCACGAAAATCGCTGTTTACCATAAAGGTGGAAATAGGCTGTGGCAGGAAGTTCATCATCATGGCAACTGCCGGAATAGACACCAGTCCCAGTTTAAATACAATATAGGTAATCGTAGGAACAACAAAGGATACTGTCATATATCCAAGCATCATAACCGGATTTAAAACAACCGGCAGACCATACATAACCGGCTCGTTGATATTAAAAATAGAAGAAGCAATCGCCGCTTTTCCAATGGTACTGATTTTCTTTGACCTGGAACGGATCATCAAAATGTTCAGTGGAAGTGTACATCCCAATCCTCCCAGACAACACCAGCCCATGAAAACCAATTCATCGGTAGCAATATAGATCGGAGCCTGGCCTGCTGCCACAGCAGCCGCATTTGCTGCAATATTAGTCAGATACAACGCACATACGATGGGCCAAACCGTCCACGCCGAGAGTCCACAGCAATAACACAATGCCATAATCATATAGAAAAGCAGGAATCCCAGATAAGTATTTCCGATTGCCGCAAGCGGACTGAACACTTTTTCCAACAGTGAAAATAAATCCACGTTCTGTCCAATGATGATACATACTAAAATCAAAACAAAAATGATCAGGATAGACTCAAACCATACAACCACTACCGACGGAAGAGAACTGTTCTTCTTAAACAGACCATGTTTAAAGTAAGCAGAAAACAGCCAGCCAATCACCAGCCCCATGACCATTGCTACTGTCATGCCTCCCGTCCCAACATAGCCGGAGTTTATTACGAGATTTCCATCCACATACTGAGGATTTGCCAGTGCAATCAATGCAGATACAGACGCAAATCCCGTTATCATTTTTTGCTTCTGGAGCTTCTTGCTTTCCATAATCGTGTAAGGAATCAAAAACGCCATAAAAATGGAAATCAGCCCAAAGGAAAAAGAATTGATCAGGCTCAGATCCGGAAGCCATGGAGCAAAGTTCCGAAACGTATTAACCAGACTTGCCAATGAACCAACCATAATCATAGGCAGAATTATCGTAAAACACACCTGAAGCGCATGCATATACGGGTTCTGCATAAACTTCTGCATTTTCTGTGAAAATGGACCTGCCAGCCAATCCTGTAATTTCGTATAAAATTTCATCTGTACTCCTCCTTCTCAAATCAGATTTTTCGCAAGCTCGAAACATTTTGTTCCATCCAGTGTGGCAAATGCATAATTGTCAATGATCGCATATTTTTTCCCATGTTCCTCACAGGTTTCACGAATCATCTCCTCATTACATTTCATCTGAGGCGCTGCCAGTACCACATCAAAGTCATCAATGACCTCCGACAGTTCTGTATAACTGTAGGCTTCCGTGTCTACATCATACCCCTGGGCTTTTCCTGCTTTTTCTGTCCGCGATGCAATCATTCCGCTGGATACGCCGTTTCCACAAATAAATAAAATCCTCATTACATTATCCCCTTCCTCTGTTATATTTTTGATGAATTCATTATCCATTATTTTCAAACTTATATCTATCCTCCGAGCTTCCTACCCACTAGGAAAGGAATGGATTGATATAGATAATCTCTTATATTATAATAAATAAGATTAAATTTATAAAATACAAAAAACTGCTGGTTTTATAATATATTGGCACCTTTCACAGAAAGGCAGATTATAATAATGAATAACCTTCAAAAGCTGCTTACAGTTTTAAAACAATCAGATACACCGCTTTCGTCACGGCAATTGAGCTCTTTGCTTTCTGTTTCCGACCGTTCCGTCCGTAACTATATCAAGGAACTCAGAAACGCCGGTGAACAAATTACCGCAAATGAAAACGGCTATCTCTGGATCGGAATAAAGAACGATGAGCCTGACAGCCCTGGCAACAAATCGCAGGCTTTATTTGCATTCGCCACTCCGGAGGAGCGTATTAATTACATTATTGAAAAGCTAATACTGGCCAAATCCGGCCTTGATTTATACGATCTGGCTGACTCTATTTACATCAGCTATTCCACCATTGAAAAAGATATGATCCGGGTAAAAAAGAAACTCGCCCTTTTCAATCTGAATATTCACCGCCAAAACGGAACAATCGATATTGTCGGTGAAGAACATCATAAACGAGCTCTCTTTTCCCATTATCTTACCTCGAATCTGGATTCTACCATAGATCTGACTTTAGAGTCATTCTGTAAGCTTTTGAATATTTCTCCAGATTCTTTGCGGGCAATTGTCCATGAGGCCTTGCAGGCCGAAAACCTTTATGCCTCCGATTACGCTTTCAAAAGCATTATTATTCATGTCATTATCAATATGACCCGCATCAAAATCAGGGAATGTCTATTGGAAAAGCCACTTTACGACAGCGTGACAATTCACACTGCCGAATATCGTGCCGCCAGCCGGATCTTTGACCAGATCTCGCGCTTATGCCCCATACAGTTTAACGAAAATGAACTGCAGCAGCTGGCATTCATTATCATGACAAAAACAAGTGCAATCAACATCAATAATGTCATTGACCTGCCCCGGATTGTGGACAGCGCACTTATTCAGTTTGTCAATGAAATTATAAAACAGGTAAAAACCATTTACTATATTGATTTATATGACACGGATTTTATTAATTTTTTCACTGTCCATCTCTCCAATGCACTATTTCGATGCAGGCACAATGTTTCCATCCGGACTCCCTTGTCAGATGAGATTTTTATTCAGAATCCGTTAATTTACGAAATCGCCGTTTTTATTGCACAAGAAATTAAAACTACTTTTGGTTATGAGTTAAATAAAGATGAGATAACTTTTATATCTCTTCATGTAGGTGCTGTTCTTGGGAAAAAAATGGATGAACATCCCGAAATAAAGGCAGTTCTGGTAGTAAATAATTATTATAACTATTACAATAAGCATTCTCTGGAATCCATTACTCAAAAATTATCCGGAAAATGCAAAATTGCGGAGGTTACTAACACTCTGGATGACGTTAATCCTGCTTACTACGATCTGATTATCGATGCCACGAATCAGGTTCTGCCACAGGCCAATCTCAGAGTCATACAAACAAATACAATTATTACAGAGCATGATTTTAAAAAAATACAATCTGCCTGTAACGAACTTCTGGCTGAAAAAAAACGCAGAATATTCCACGATAAACTAATTAGTTTTATGGATCCGCAATTATTTGAAAAAAATCATTACGAAAATTCTGTGGAAGATATGATACGCTATATGGCAGAAAAACTGGTTGCTCTGGGTATTGCTCCGGAAGCTTTTACTGACTCTGTTCTGGAACGGGAGGCTGTTACCCCCACCAGTTTTGACAACAAAGTGGCAATCCCACATTCCATCGTCTGCTCTACCCAAAAAAATATTGGATTTGTAATCGTTAACGAAAAACCTCTTCGCTGGGGAACCTTTGATGTTCAAATTATTATGATGATCGGCGTCAACCATCAGCAGCGTATGGATTTTAAATATGTCTATTCTAATTTACTGGAGCATTTTGAGAACAGCACTACCGTAGAAAAGCTTATCCACGCATCAGATTTTCATAATTTTATTGACATACTGACCTCCTGATCCTAATTTTTATCTGTCCTCTAATCTGGAAATAAACAGACTGCCAAACATATATTTCTCAGTCAAAAAAAATAAAGTGTGTAAGTTTTGTTAACACCAACAACTTACACACTTTATTTTATGTTCTTATCAAACTCCGCCCTTCCGGGACGGAGTTTTCATTTCAGATCTCTGTTTTATTTCTCAGCACGTGCGATTGCAACCTTGAAATCCTTGGTATCTGCAAAGATCTCGTTCTTGTACGGATTCTTCTTCTGCTCGATTGCGCGCTTGATGATTACGCTTAAGCAGATGACATTTGCAACCAATGCAATGATTGCCATGAATCCCTGTACCTTGGTGTTCGGTGCTACGCTGGTCAGATCCATTGTCGTTAAGGAGAACGCATCCAGAGACTCAAAGCCCTCTACGTTAGAGTAGAGTACCGGAAGTACAGAGAAATGTCCCTTGATCTGGAACATCGGAACCACCTGTGCGAACATACACCAGGTTGCCAGCGTATTGGCACGGTTCTGAATCCAGCCGCCCTTGTTCCAAAGTGCATTTGCGAATGTCGGCGCAAGAAGCAGAGCCAGACCGCAATACCAGGAATGCGTCGGCAGGTTATTGTATGTATAGGTAAAGTTCCAAAGATCATATGCCACGATAAACCATACCGTCATATCCGGCCATAACATATCCTGATGATTCTTGTCCTTGGATGCATAAATTCCCCACCAGCCTGTCATACAGAAGATGTTGAGGATACCTGCGATACCATTGACCCAGTTCCACCAGCCACCGTTCAGCCATACATCCTCGATGGAATACCACCAGCCATTGACTGCCTGTGCGCCTTTGATTGCGGACTCAAAATCAGAAGCAACTGCGATCATGATGTTGATTGCAACGATTACAAACGGCCAAACCTTGAACCAATTGGTCTTACCGATCCACTGCTTGTACTTTAAGAACATGAAACCGATGCATCCAAATGCTGCTGCATATAACTTTGCATAATGGAACCAGCCACCCATATACACATAGGTATCATTGGTTGCACCCCAGCCACCGTTTGCGGCGCTGATCTGAATAGCGATAAAGTATACAGTAAGAATTGCAAGAACTCCTACGAAAATACCATAACCGCCAAGTTTTGTGCGGCGCTCAATCTCATTTAAGATTACAAGTCCTGCAAATACGAGAACCCATCCCAGGAGCTGCCACATGCTGTTAATCTGGAATAACATAACTTTTTCCTCCTTTGTCTTATTAAAAATATGATACTCCCTCGAACCGTCATGTCAGGTATCTGGTATGACCAGTCCACAAATGAATTTTAATACTTTTTTTAGAAAATTACAAGTATTTTTACAATTATTAACAAAATCTGGTATGACCACTGTTCAGAATTGCCTGTTATCCCCTGCCGGCACGCATTTTCTGCCGGTTCATGCTATCTTACGCCTTCTCATCCACCTTGATTCCCTTCAGATCCGCTTCAAGCACTTTCATGCTGCTCTTGATGTCGCCCAGGTTCTGATCCACACTCTTCTTCAGATCTGCGCTGTCCGCCAGATCCACCATGTCCGTCATCTGAATGTCCGGGCTGTCATTCTGGCGCTTAATGCGCTCCGCCTCTTCCACTGCTTCATCGGTTCCCTCGATCATCGCGCGCTCAATCGCGCGCTCCAGCTTCATCTCATCCAGCTTTTCCTCGCGCTTTTCCCTCTCCTTCATGGCTTCGTCGGCTTTCTCTTTCGCCTCGTCCATCTTCTTGTCCTGCTGGTCTTTTGCTTCCTGCACAAGCATTCCGATAATCTCGTCGTTTGCCGTATCCATGATGTCATCCGCAGCTCCCTGCGCGTCAACCATCGCATGCGTCTTCAAGCGCTCCAGCTTGATACGGGAGACGTTCTGTTTCTCCGCAGTCATACCGTAATCAGCTCTCCGGATCTCCCTCTTGTGATCCGCCGCATAATTGTTCAGCTCCAGCGCCTGCTTCTGATACTCAGTCAGCGGCTTTTTGTGTATCTCCGCCAGTCTGTCGTATTCTTCGTCCGTCAGCCCTTCATCCAGAACGCCGTTCTTATAATCCTGTTCTTTTTCCAGAAGGAGCAGATCCTGCTGTTCCTGGGAATCCGCGTCCACGCCGCACTGCTCCCGCAATGTTTCCTTCTGCCGGTTCGTCTTATCGATTGCAGCCAGTGCTCCCTTTTTGCGGTTCTCCAGTTCTGCGTAGCTGTCCCGGTGGCTCTTTATGGTGTCATCCACCGACCGGTCGTTTTTCCACGCATTTTCCACGACCTTCCACGCCTGCTTCCTCGCTTCCTCCCTGCGCTTTGCCACTGGATCTTCCCCGAGCTTTGTCGCGCCGCCGAACGCTGCGTTTTTTACTGTCCGTACACTCTGTCCATCCTTTGTTCCCATATGGACACTGTTGTTAAAACCTGCCGCATTGACTGTCAGTTTCATACTCATTTCCTCCCCGTATCAAACCAGAATCCATCTCCGTGTGTTACTGCTGCTCCTCCGTCCGTGTCAGCGCGATCAGCTCCTGTGAGCGTCCGGCGATCGTTAAAAGATGCTGCATATTTTCTTGCTCCGCCGCAAGCGTCTCGTTCGCATGTGCCGATACCTCCTCCGACACTGCCGAGATCGTCTGCACGGAATCAGCAATCTCCTGATTTGCCGCCTCAAGCTGTGAAACGCTCTCCGTCAGTCTCGCCACATTATCGCGGATCGCATAGGTATGTTCCTCAATCGTACCAAAGCTTGCCGACGCATTCCCAGACATTTCCTTTTCCTCATTGATTCCGTCAATCATCTCACGGATGACTGTCACAACCTCCGTGATGGAACCGGACACGTTGCCGATCAGCTGTGTGATGTTGGTCGTTGCACTCTTGGTCTGGGTTGCAAGATCCGAGATCTCAGATGCCACGACCGCAAAACCTTTTCCTGCTTCTCCTGCACGTGCCGCCTCGATGCTTGCATTTAACGCCAGCAGGCTGGTCTGGGATGTCACACCGTTGATAAGCTCTACAATTGTATTCATCTCACTGATATACTGATTCAGCGTCTCGAGCTTATCCGCGGCATTGGCGCTGTTTCGCACAGATACTTCAACCTCTCCCACCAGGGTATCCATATCCGCTTTTCCCTTTTCCAGCACAGAAAGCGTCTTTTCCATGCGCTCGGTAATATCCGATGCAACTGTGCTGACAAGTCCTACTTTCTCTCCAATTGTCTCCGTCTGTGCCAGCTGTCTCTGCACTGCCTCCGCCGTGTCCGTCGCGCCGATGGTTACCTGTCCCATCGCGTCCTTTGTCGTCTCCGATGCCGACTGCAGCTGCTCCACTTTTGCATGGATCTCATTGATTCCGCGTCTCATCACATCCGCATTCCGGGAGACATCCCCGAGAACCTTTTCGGTCTCGCCCTGCGCATCCTTTACCTGCTGCAGCTTCTCCCTGCTGTTCGTCTCGGAAGTCGCCGCTGCGATATAGGAATACGCGCAGAACAAAAGTACCGCCAGAATCTGGATCATGCCGGAACTCATATCACGGAAACCGAATCTGCCGGTTGTCGCTCCAAGAATCACAACCAGAAGGTTCTCTATCACAACCCCGATATTGACCTTGAGGGCATACGCCTTGTCATTGTATACGGAAATCACAACAATCATCGGAAATACATACAAAAACAGCATGTTGTTTGTCGTCGTAAACAAAATGACCGTGTACATCACAGCGAATCCCTGCGCCACCAGGTGCTTGATCGCCGGGCTTTCCTTGTCCCTGCTCCAGAAAAAAAGCTCCATCAGAGGCGGTCCCATCGCCAGCACAACAACCAGCAGAGAGTACAGCAGTCCCCTGCTGCCCACCAGAAGCTGTGCGATAAACGTAATTGTAATCATCGACGCCTCCACCAGATGGCAGATCATAGCCGTCCGGTTGCAGCGCGCCATATCAGATAACGTTCTTTTGTCCATTTGTCATTCCTCCGTACACCTTGACACCATTCTTTTACTCTAAAGTATCATTTTTTTCGCCCTGTCGCAATATTTGCAATAAAAACTCGTCCAATTTTTAACATTTTTTGAAAATTGGACAAATCCAACTTTCTTTTCTGTCACATGCGGACGCGCTCACGCAGCTGCAGCAGCAGCTTTTTTTCCAGGCGGCTTACCTGCACCTGACTCATCGACAGCAGTTCTGCCACCTCGCACTGTGTCTTTCCCTCGTAGTATCTGAGTTGCAGCAGACGGCGCTCACGCTCGCCGACGGTCTCCAACAGCTGTTCCACCAGAATGTGGTTTAGGACCGCCTCCTTCTCCGGCTCCTCCCGCTCCGCGCTCTGCCCTCCGCTTCCCTCCATCTGATCGATCAGTAGCAGCTCCTCCCCGTCGCGCTCATAGACCGGCTGGTAGATGGACGCCACCTCCCGGTTTGCCTCAAGCGCCAGCACGATCTCCTCGCGCTCCAGCCCGGCGGCTTCCGCCAGTTCCTCCATCGTCGGCTCTCTCCCCAGTTCCCTGGTAAGCATTTCTCCCGCCCTGCGGATTTTATAGCCGTTCTCCTTTAAGGTTCTGCTGACTTTTACCATACCGTCATCCCGCAGAAAACGCCTGATCTCCCCGGTAATCATCGGTACCGCGTAGGTGGAAAAGGCAAGCTGCAGCGATACGTCAAATTTGTCGATAGCCTTCATCAGCCCGATGCAGCCGATCTGGAACAGTTCCTCCCTGTCATGTCCTCTGTGTTCAAAACGTCTCGTCACCGCGTGCACCAGGCCCAAGTTTTCTGCCACCAGCCGGTTCCTTGCGTCCTTGTCCCCCGCGTGAGCCTGTATGATCTGTTCCGTCCAAAGCTCCATAACGTTCAGCCTTCCTGCACGCCAATGTATTTTTTCATGCGCACGCTGGTTCCTTTTCCGGGCGCAGACTGAACCTGAACTTCATCCATAAACGCTTCCATGAATGCAAATCCCATCCCGGAGCGCTCCAGTTCCGGCTTTGTGGTGTAGAACGGTTCCATTGCCCGCGCCACATCCTCAATCCCCCTGCCCGTATCACAGACGATGATCTCCACTTCCCGTCCCATGATCCTGCATGTCATATGTACCTTTTCCTCCGGATTGTCATACCCGTGAATGATTGCATTGGTCACCGCCTCCGACACGGCCGTCTTGACATCCGAGAGTTCATCCATCGTCGGATTCAGCTCTGTGATAAACGCAGCCACCGCCATTCTGGCAAATCCCTCATTGACGGAACGCGCATCAAAACTTAATTCCACTTCATTCTTACTATGCATTGTGATTCTCCCCTTCCCGCTCTTTCTGCTGCTTAGGTACGCTTGTCCGTATCAGCGTGTGAAGTCCGGACACCTTAAAAATCTTAAGGATTCTGCCGCTTAAATGTTCCGCATACACCTCACCGCCAAAATATCCCATCTTCCGGCTCCGCCCGATAATCACCCCGATTCCGGAGCTGTCCATGAACTCCGTTCCCGCAAAATCAAACACGAGCGTCTTCACCTGACCGGTCTCAATAAAGAAATCCGCCTCCTGCTTCAGGCGGTCTGCCTCATGATGATCGAGTTCCCTCGGGACATACACCCGCAGGCAGTTTTTTTCCTGTTCGCAATATCTTTCCATCCTTTTTCCTCCCTTTCTTTTCTTTATGGCATTTTTGTATAATAGGAACAAAGTTTCCTATGAAACAAAAAAGACGCCGGTACGGACTGCTCCGTTCGACGTCTTTTGTATCATAATTCTTTTGTCTTATCACTGTTGTGTCTGTTTGCGCAGTACCCTGCTTCTTCCTGTCCCCGCTTATTCTTCGGTGTTCAGATACCTCTGTGCATTGGCAGCGCGCTCGGTTCCCGGATACAGATCCGCAAACTTCTGATAATAGGTCTTGGCATTGTCCATGTCGTCATTCCTGCGGTAAGACTGCGCAAGGTAGTACAGCGCATTGCCGTTGTCGTAGGTTTCATCGAGTTCGATCACCTTGAGGTAATCCTCGATTGCCTGTGTAAACTCCTGCGCATTGTAAGCATCTGTTGCTTCCTTATATACGGCGCTGATATACTCCGCGTTTACCTGTGCATTGATCGTATCGTACACAGTCATGGAGTCATCCGAAAGATAATCGGTATTGACGTTGCCGAGTGCCGTCCCCGCCTTCTCGATGTCACCGTCGGTGTACGCCACGTACGCCTGCAGAAGCTGCTCGTAAGTGTTGACCTTTCCGGCGCTGCTCTCCTCCTCGTTCTTCGCATCCGTGATCTGTGATGTAAGATCTTCGATCTGCGCTTCTAAAGAACTGATGCTCTGATTCTTGGATGCCACGGCATTGTTGGCGTCAAGAACCTCCGCTTTCGCCTGATTCTGGATCTCCCTGCGCACTCCCGGCACAATCAGAAAGCAGGTGATCGCCGCACCGATTGCAATTCCGATCACCATATTGATGATCGTTCCGATTGCGGAATTGTCCTTGAGATAGCGCGGCTGGATGATGGTCTCATTGCCGCTCTGATAGGAGATCAGATCCTCGTTCTTCTGCTTTTTCGGGTTATTCTCACGCAATCCGGCGTTGACTTCTTTTAAATAGCGCAGCGTCGTGGTGTTGTTGGCGTCAATTTTTCCCGCATTCCGAAGCGACTTCTTGGCAAGGTCGTACTTCTTCTCCTGAATGTAGAGGAGCGCCAGCAGCTGATGACCGCTTACCAGCTTCGGATTTAAGGACAGCACTTTCTTGAGCTGGATGATCGCCAGATCCCGGCTGTCCTGTCTGCAGTACAGCAGCGCCTGGTTGTATTTTTTGATCGTCTGGTTGATCGTATCCAGCCTTGACGGATTGTTCTGGATCTCATTTAAATACCGGCTTGCGGCGTTGTCCCTCGGCTGGTAATTCTTGCTGATGACCCACTCCGTCAACGCTTCGACCACCTCGCCCGTCTCGAAGTAGACCAGTCCGAGCAGGTTGCGCGCATCGATATTCATCTTATAAAAACGAAGGCTGGTCCTAAGACTCTCTATCGCGCCGGACAGGTCCCGCACTGCCGCCTTCTCTAACGCATCATTATAGTAGGCATTGGACGCCATAATGATCTTTTTGTATATTTTAACATTGGCTCCGCAGTTCTGGCAGATATCGCCCTTGCCCAGCTTCGCCCCGCAATTATAACATTCCATGGAAAACCTCACTTTATCAATCCTGACCCTGCCTGCTTCTACATGCCGCGCTTCATATCCTGCAGGATCTCCTGCAATACGTCCGTCATATCCGTGAGTTCATGATTATAGATAGCCTGCTCCGCCTCTTCCACTTCCAGGCTCGGCTTAAAATTCTTTAATTCTTCTTCAAAATTGATCACTGTTATCACCTCTGTCATCAATATAAAAACACCACTATATTATTCACTTTCTCATTATAATATAGTGGTGCTAATAATCAAGCTATTTTTGACGCAGAAACTTCTGCTATTCGACACCGGCGCTGCACGGTCTTGTTCCGATCTTGTCCGGTAATTTGTAAAATTCCACTCCGGTTGCCATATTTTTCAAGGCAAGCTTCAACTCGTCCATATTGATGATCACGCCGGGATAAATCTCCTGGATCACCGAGACACATGCGCCTCTGGAACTCTCTGCGAGAATACGGAGCTTCCGCACTTCCTCCTCGTCGCTGGCAAGCATTGCAGAATCCTTGATCTTAATCCGAAGCAGCGACGTCCGGCGCGGATCGTTCGTGTAGCTGACGCCACGCTCCTTGGAGAGAATCTCGAACTTCTCCAATCCTTCCTCGATCTTCGCCAGTTCCTCCCTCGTCGTCTCGATCTTCTTCTCCATGACACGCAGGCGGCTGTACACATCAATTCCGGCACCGACAAAGATCTCGGTGCGCTTCTCGGCATCATTGCCAAGCGAGGTTGCAATCAGTCCGCGGATCGCCTGTACCTTACCGCCGATAATACTGCCCTTTCTTCCGGTCAGACGTATCTGCCCATGGCAGATCACCGAACAATCCATCAGCACATCCGCCTGCAGATCACCCTCACACAGAATGTTCGTGAACTCAAAAAACTTCGCAGTAATCGCGCCCTTCGTCTTCACAGACGCCTTGTTGCCGCCGAGCATACCGCCTCTTAGGATGATGTCCTTGCCGGCTTCCAGCATGCACGCTTCGGCGACACCGTCGATCGTGATTGATCCGGTTGCCCGGATGTTGACGCCGCTCTCCACATTCCCGTGAATGACAATATCTCCGCGGAAGTCGATATTACCCTCTGCCAGCTCTGCATTCCCCGAGACTTCATGTACCGGAAGAACCACAATCCGGTCATTCTGCATCTCGATCTTACCGTCCATGGAAGCCGTATAAGTCACCTCATCGTCCATACGATCGAAACCTTTGCCCTTTAACGGCATCTGTTCTCTTCCGTGCTTGGCAGGCACCAGCCTGCCCTTGACCGACATTCCATCCTCGCCAGACACAGCAGGGTGATACACGGCAATCACCTGACCGGCAGTCACAGACTCGATCGAATGTACCGACCAGTAATCCACAGAACCGTCCGGCAGAAGCTTCGGCTTGCCGTCAAAGTTCGTGTCGAACTTGTATTCGTAGTAACCGTCCGTTCCATCCACCGGCTTCTTCCCCTGCGCGACCAGAAGCTCTGCATTGTATGTATGCCCCTCCAGCATATCGGAAATCCGCTGCTCATCTATGCCTGTGGTGATTCCTCTCGCTGCCATCTCCTGCCGGATCTGGGAGTCCGTATACCCTGTTCCCTGTTCCGGCTCCGGGAGCAGCATATAGGCCTCCATCTCATCAAATGTTATGCGTATAATAGGTTTCTGTTGTGTAAGTTCCGCCATAGTCCGCCGCTCCCCATTCTGTGTAAATCCCACCTGCTACTGTCAATCCATCTACATTCTATCATACTAGTCCGATGGTACTTTTTCAAGTACATCTTTTTGCGTTTCCGATACAACACGCAGGGATTTACGAACTCTTTTCTAGCGGTTCATCTGTGCGAGCCGTTCCTCGACCTGTGCCATCATCTGCTCGTAGCCCGCGAGCTTCTCTTTTTCCTCCTGAACCTTTGTCTCCGGAGCCTTGCTTAAGAATTTTTCATTGGAAAGCATTCCTCTGGAACGGGCGAGTTCTTTGGTCAGACGCTCTTTTTCTTTTAAGAGGCGTTCCTTCTCCTTCTCAAAATCAACCAGATCCTCAAGCGGCAGATACAGTGTTGCACCCGGAATTACGACAGATACCGCATCGTCCTCAATTCCGTTCTTGTCTGCCTGTACGCTCACATCGCTTGCACCTGCCAGATTCTGATATGCCTCTCTTGTCTTCTCAAATGTCTCACGCAGTGCGGCATCGTCTGCCACGATGAAAATCTTTGCTTTTCTTGAAGGCGGCACATCCATCTCCGTACGCACGTTGCGGACACCTTTTACCAGATCCTTGCAGTGCTCTAACATCTCTTCCTCTGCCGGGAAATTCCAGTCTGCGCGGTACTCCGGCCATTTTGCCAGCATGATCGTCTCCTCTTTGGGATGCAGTGTGCAGAAAATCTCCTCCGTGATAAACGGCATAAACGGATGCAGCAGCTTTAACGCCTCTGTGAGCACCGTCTTTAATGTCCAGAACGCCGCATTTGCTGAAACCGGATCCTGCTCTTTGTTGTAGGTGCGCGTCTTGGTAATCTCAATGTACCAGTCACAGAACTCATCCCAGATGAAGTCGTAAACCTTCTGCACTGCGATTCCCATCTCGTACTTGTCCATGTTCTCGGTCACGTCCTTGGCAAGTGTATTCACCTTTGAGAGAATCCACTTGTCCGCCGGCTGTAACTCATCCGCGGACGGCTCGGTTATCGCAGCCCCCTCCAGATTCATCATGATAAAACGGGATGCATTCCAGACTTTGTTGGCAAAGTTTCTGGATGACTCGACTCTCTCCCAGTAGAAACGCATGTCGTTGCCCGGTGCATTTCCGGTAATTAACGTCAGACGGAGCGCATCTGCGCCATACTTGTCGATGACCTCAAGCGGGTCAATACCGTTGCCGAGCGATTTGCTCATCTTGCGTCCCTGGGAATCGCGCACCAGTCCGTGGAACAATACCGTGTGGAACGGTGCTTTTCCCATCTGCTCGTAACCCGAGAAGATCATACGGATGACCCAGAAGAAAATGATGTCGTAACCTGTTACCAGCACATCGGTCGGGAAGAAGTAATCCAGATCCTCGGTCTTCTTGGGCCAGCCCAGTGTCGAGAACGGCCACAGTGCGGAGGAGAACCAGGTATCGAGCGTATCCGGATCCTGCTCCATGTGGTCACATCCGCACTTCGGGCACTTCTGCGGCGCACTCTTTGCCACAACCATCTCGCCGCAGTCCGGACAGTAGTAAGCCGGGATGCGGTGTCCCCACCAGAGCTGTCTGGAGATACACCAGTCGCGGATGTTGTCCGTCCAGTTGAAATAGGTCTTCTCCATGCGCTTCGGCAGCAGCTGGATGTCTCCATTCTTCACTGCCTCGACTGCCGGTTTGATCAGCTCATCCATCTTTACAAACCACTGCTGCTTCACCATCGGCTCTACCGTCGTACCGCAGCGGTCGTGTGTTCCTACATTATGGGAGTGCGGCTCCACCTTTACCAGAAGTCCCTGCTCCTTCAAGTCGTCCACCAGAGCCTTTCTGCACTCGTAGCGGTCCATACCCTCGTATTTTCCTGCGAAATGGTTCATCGTCGCATCGTCGTTAATGACGGTAATCTCCTCTAAGTTGTGGCGCTTTCCAACCTCAAAGTCGTTCGGGTCATGCGCCGGTGTGATCTTCACGCAGCCGGTTCCGAACTCCTTGTCGACATACGGGTCTGCGATGACCGGAATCTCACGGTCTGTCATCGGAAGTTTTAACATTTTTCCGACGATGTCCTTGTAGCGCTCGTCGTCCGGATTGACAGCGACTGCCGTATCACCGAACAGCGTCTCCGGTCTGGTTGTTGCGATCTCGACGAATCTGCCTTCCTCGCCGACTACCGGATAGTTGATGTGCCAGAAAAATCCGTCCTGCTCCTCATGCTCTACCTCGGCATCGGAAATGGAGGTCTTGCAGACCGGGCACCAGTTGACAATGCGGGAGCCCTTATAGATCAGTCCTTTTTCATATAGCTTTACAAATACCTCAAGCACTGCGTCAGAGCAGCCCTTGTCCATCGTAAAGCGCTCTCTCTGCCAGTCTGCGGAGGAACCCATCTTCTTTAACTGGTTGATGATGCGGCTGCCGTACTCGTCCTTCCACTCATAGCATTTCTCGAGAAACCCTTCGCGTCCCAGATCGTGCTTGTCAATTCCCTGCTTTTTCAGGTTCTCAATGACCTTTACCTCAGTCGCAATGGAAGCGTGGTCGGTTCCCGGCTGCCACAGTGCATTGTACCCCTGCATTCTCTTGTAACGGATCAAAATATCCTGCATGGTGTTGTCGAGCGCATGTCCCATATGAAGCTGTCCGGTAATATTTGGCGGAGGCATCACGATGGTAAACGGTTTCTTGCTGCGGTCCACTTCCGCATGGAAATAGCCGTTGTCCTCCCATTTTTTGTAAAGTCTTCCCTCGATCCCCTTCGGATCATATGTCTTGGCAAGTTCTTTGCTGCAATTCTGACACATTGTCTTCTCTCCTTTTCTTTCCTATTACATAAAAACGCCCTTTGTATCCGTAAGGATACAAAGGGCGACTTATCGCGGTACCACCTTTGTTCACCAGCTGTATACAGCCGGTCTTCGCTCCGGTCAGATGCTCTCTAACCAGCGGTTCGTTAACGGGAACCGGGCGTGAACACTTGCTGCCGTACATCTTCTGTACCGCTTTCTGGGTGTTCCGGTTCAAAAGCTACCTTCCACGCATCTCCTTCCAAGAAACCTTGCAGCCGATGGATCTCTCTCTCTGCGGCGAGTCTGCATGTACTCCTCTTTCTCACTACCTTTTACTTATTGTTAATGATACGTGCAGCGTCCCGTTTTGTCAAGAAATTTTTAGTTCAGGCTCTTTACCAGCGCTTCATAGACAAAGCGCTTCGCCTCTTCCCTGCTTACCGCCATCTTCTCTCCTTTTTCCAGATCGACCAGGTATCCCGCAAACGCTGTCATCTGCGCCACGAACGCCAGCTTCTGCAAGTACGGATTCGTCTCCCCGATCGTACCTTCCGACACGCCCTGGCACATCAGGGACTCCACAATCCTATCCGCCAGATGGCAGCCCAGAGCCTGCTGTCTCTTTTCACATTCCCTGCGCATGGACTCAGAGACCTCATACGAACCAGTTCCGATCCGTACCAGAAGACAGAACGCCTGCCGCTTCGCGAACACCTCTTCCATATAAGTAAGAATCTGTACAAATTTTCCTGCAAAATCTCCCTCGCCTTTGGTGATTTCCAGTACGTGCGCAAGCCGCATCTCCACATCGTAGAGGACCGCATTCGCAATGATCTCCTCCTTGGAGGAAAAATACTCGTACGCTGTTCCTTTGCCGATCCCCGCCTGCGCCGTGATGTCCGACACCTTCATGCGGTTGATATCCCAGCCGTCGGTTACCATGGCAAGCACCGCCTCGTACAGCAGCCGCACTTTCTCCGGCAGTGCCCCGTTTTCATATCTCCCATTCATTATAATTCTTCCTCCACCATATTTTTCTCCCTGTTGAACGCGTCATAGATACACGGAACCACAAACAGGGTCAGAAGCGTACCGTAAATCAGACCTCCCTCGGTCACAATCGCCATCGGCTGCATCATTTCCGAACCGTCGCCAAGTCCTAGTGCCATCGTGGACATCGACAGGATCGTCGTGAGCGCTGTCATTAAGATCGGGCGCAGACGCGTCTTTGCCGAATTTAGAATCGCCTCTTTTTTCGTCATGCCGCCCCTGCGGAGCTGGTTGACGTAATCCACCATGACGATACCGTTGTTGACGATAATTCCCGCAAGCATGACGAATCCGATCATTGCGACCACGCTGATCTCATTTCCGGTGAAAAACAGGGCAAACAGGCCTCCGGTAAACGCCAGTGGAATCGTAAACATGATGATGAACGGAGACAGGAATGACTGGAACTGCGCCACCATGATCAGATAGATAAATACGACCGCCAGAATCAGCATCAGGTACAGCTGCTGCATGGCATCCGCAATCATCTCATCCTCACCCGTCATCTCGATCGAGTATCCTTCCGGCAGATCTATTTTATTCAGTTCTTTCATCAGTGCGTTTGCGACAAGCGTGACGTTGTGTGTGTCATCCACACCTGCTGTGACGCTGATATAGCGCGTCTGGGAATCCCTGGATACTGCGTTTAAGCTGCTGCCAGCCTCAAACGTCGCAATCTCGGTAAGCGGAATCTCCTTTACCGTATCCCCGGTATCTTCTGTGTCTTCGATATCCTTGGCATCCCCTGTATCCTTGGTATCCTCCGACAGTTTTTCGTCCGTCTCTTTCTCCTCATCGCTACCTGTGCCGCTTAGCTGCGCCATCTTATCCTCGTAGGAAAACGTGAGATTCTTAATATCGTCGAGCGTCACATTCGCCTGCTCCTCGCTCCTTACATACACCTCGTAATCCTGCACGCCGGCAGAGATCGTCGTCACCGCGGTCTGGGACGCCAATTTTGCATAGACCAGCTGGAATACCTGTGCCGTTGTCATGCCGTATTCCGCTGCCTTTTCCTTGTCGACATGAATCGTGTAGGACTGCGTCGTATTATCCAGCCCGTCATCCACATCCACCGTTCCTTCCTGGGCTTCCACCACACCGGCCACTTTCCCTGCCAGTTCCTGGAGGGTGCCAAGGTCACTTCCCTTGATCTGCACCGTAATACCGCTTCCGAGGAAGGAACTCATATCCGACGCCGAATTGTCCGTGTCAACCTGACAGTCCATATCTTTGGTCAGCTCCGCAATCTGCGCTGTAATCTCTCCCGTCGTAACGGAGGAATCCTCCTCCAGAAGCAGATACATGGTCACACTGTCGCTGCTGCCTCCCATGGACATCAGAGCGCTGTCTCCTCCGGCGATCGCTCCGATCGTCTCCACGCCGTCAATGCCTGCAATTTTCTCTGTCACCTCATCTGCGCGCTCACAGAGCCCCTCAAACGTCAGTTTTTCGTCGTCTTTCGCCGCCACAGTCACGGTCAACTGATCGGTTTCCATATTCATATCCATGAAGGAAAATCCTCTGGAATACGCGGCAAGCGCACTTGTCACAAGCAGGACAGTCACACCGATGAACACGACCGGTTTGAACTTGAGTGCCAGTTCCAGAAGCTTCGCATATCCCTGCTGCACTTTTTCAAAGAAGGCGTGCCGCACCTCTTTGGGATTTTTAAGTAGTCCCGCCGCCATCATCGGCACAAACGTCAACGCCACGATGAGGCTGGCTGTCAATGTAAACGTAATTGTGAGTGCGATATCCACAAACAGCTGCCTCGTGATTCCCTCTGTGAACACAATCGGAACGAACACACACACCGTCGTTAAGGTCGATGCAATAATGGCTCCGGTCACGCCGCCGGCTCCCTCAACCGCCGCCTTTTTGATGGAATATCCCTCGCTCCGCAGGCGATAGATGTTCTCAATGACCACGATAGAGTTATCCACAAGCATACCGATGCCAAGCGCCAATCCCGACAACGAGATAATGTTTAAGGAAATATTGGAAAAATACATCAACACCACCGCAAAAATAACACTGAGCGGGATGGAGCATGCAATCACGAGTGTCGGCCGGATGTCTTTTAAAAACAGAATCAGCACGATGACGGACAGCAGCGCGCCCACGATCATATTTTCCAATACCGACTGCACAATGATATCGATATAAATTCCCTGATTCATCAAGATCGCCGTGTGAAGTGCGGGATTATCTGCCTCCATCGCCTTTAATTTCTGTTGGATCCGCTTTGTCACATCCCCGGTCGAGTACCCGGTCTGTTTTTCAATGGAAAGCATGATTGCGGGGTTTCCGTTTACCTTGGAATAAGACTCACCGGCGTTGTTCACCAGTTCCACTGCCGCCACATCGCTAAGGCAGACCGGCCCGATTCCGTCCAGACCAAGATCAATCAAAACCACCTGCTTTAATTCGTCCACGGAATCCAGCTTATCTCCCACACGCACCATGTAGCGGTTCTCGCCTTCCCCGACATAGCCTGCCGGCATGGAAAAATTCTGTGCCGCGAGCAGGTTACCAAGCATGTCGACCGTGAGAATCTGATTCAGATCCGCAGATTCCTTTGCGCTATCCTTTGCTGCATCCAGCTGGCTCTGTCCCTGCGCCAGCTGATTCTTTGCATCGGCAAGCTGCGCTGTCGCCTCGCTCAGCTGCAGGATTCCTTCAATCTGGCTTTTTGTCAGTTTTTCCGAGGCTTCATCTAACTGCAGCTTTCCGGCATCCACCTGTTTTTGCGCCTCCTGCATGGTCGCAATTCCCGTATTGATCTCGGCAAGCTTCTGCGTCATATCTGCGATTGCATAGGGCAGATCATCGAGTGTCTGTACTTTGATGCCAAGGCTCTCCAGCTGCTGTCCCCATGCGGCGATCGATTCATTGATTGTTGCAAGCTGTGCATTTGCCTGCTGCTCGATCTGTGCGCTGCCTGCCGCAATCGCCTCCTGCTGTTTCGGTGTCAGCATATTCTTCAGCGCTTCCAGCTGCTGTCTGGCTGCAATTCCATCATTATAAAGCTGCTGCAGTGCCGGAATTGCCTTCTCCATGATCTTTTTTGCCTCAGTCATCATGGTCATATTCGTCTTTAATTCTGATGCGCCGACATACGCCTGAATCTTTCCATTCTCAATCTGGTTTGCCGCAGCACTGACCTGGCTGGCAAGTTCGCGCTTGCCACTCTCCAGCTTTTTCTCGCCATTTTCCAGCTCTGCGGATGCATCATCCAGTTCCTTCTGCGCATCTGCAAACTGTTCCTCGATCTTTTCCTGAATCTTATCATTCAGAGCATCGATTTTCTCCTGATCCATCGTCACCTGCACGGATTCCTCGAGCACTCCGGTAGCACTTACCGAAGCCACACCCTCCACGCTCTCGAGTGCCGGTGAAAATTCATTTTCCACATAGGAGGACACCTCTGACTCATCCATGCCTTCCACGTCCGCCGACGCCACCATGACCGGCATCATATCCGGATCAATCTGCATAATCATCGGCTTTCCGACGCTGTCCGAGAAGCTTCCCTCCAGCTGGTCCAGCTTCTGCTGGATCTCAATCAGAATGGAATCCATGTTGGCGCTCTGCTCGTATTCCAGAATAACCATGGAATAGTTGTCGTACGATACGGAGCTCACGTTTTTGATGCTGGATGTCGTCGCCATGGAGGCTTCAACCGGTGCCGTCACATCCGTCTCAACCTCCTCCGGGCTCGCGCCCACATCCGTTGTAATTACCAGCGCATAGGGCAGGTTCATATCCGGCAGCAGATCAGTCGTCATTCTAGTAAATGACACCACTCCCAGAACGATCACCAGGATTACACCCACAATGACAGTGTACGGTCTTTTTACACTAAATTTTGAAATCACATCTGTATCCTCTCTTTGACTTTGTATTCCGTCCGACCAGTCGGTCGATTTTTGATATTTTTTATGCTGCGCGAGAATCTTTCGATTCTCCGCAGCATATCTGCGTTTGTCTATTCTGCTGTCTTACGATGCTTATTCTTCCTCATCGTCGTCATCCGCAATTGCCGCCGCTGTTCCGGCTACCGAAGAAGCCACCACAACCACGACCACAATTACAACCAGCAGCAATAAGATCCCCATAAAGATCAAAAAACCCGTCTCTGTCATTCTCCTTCTCCTCGTCTTTCTGTCAGCAGATGCCGCACATCCCGCCGCACCTCTTCCGGCATAATCTCACTCCTAATGCAAGTATAGCATATTTACACCCGCATGAAAAGTCCTTTATCCGGCCTGTTTTGTGAAGAACTTCTGTGTGAATTCCGCCCTGCTGCAAGGTTTTCCGAACAGAAACCCCTGTATATAATCCGGCTCTGTCTGTTTTGCCTTTGTAAGTTCGCCCTCTGTCTCGATTCCCTCAACGCATACGTGAAGCCCCAGACTGTGGGACATCTCCACGATATGATTTAAAAGCCGGTACTCATATTCACGGTTCAGCGCTTTTAATGTGAACGACCGGTCAATCTTAATATATGCAGGCTTTAAATCGCTTAAACAACGCAGGTTGGAATATCCTGTGCCAAAATCATCCAGTGCCAGCAATACACCGTATTCTTTGAGTCCGTTCCAGACTTTGTCAAAGCGCTCATTCTCCTCCAGATAACCGCTCTCTGTCAGCTCGATGCAGACACTCGACGGCTTGACTCCGAACTCATCAACAATCCTGCGCACATCCGTGAGAACACGGCTCTTTAACACCTGCACATAGGACAGGTTAACATTCACCTTGAACTCCGGAAGAATCTTCTGCCATTCCCTGCATGCATCCAGCGCCTGGCGCAGCACCCACCTGCCGACCGGAATAATCAGACCGGATTCTTCGAGAATCGGGATAAATTCGCCGGGCGATACCATCCCACCCTCCGGTGAATGGAAGCGGAGCAGCGTCTCCGCCCCGGTCAGTTCACCGTTTGCAGCATTTACCAACGGCTGGAAATATGCCTCAAATCCCTCAAATCCATTATTTACCGCATGATGCAGCTGCCGCAGCAGTGTGCGGCTTTTCAGATAATCTTCGTACTCCTTCTGTTCAAATACATAGCAGCTGTTTTTCCCGCGCTCCTTCGCCTGACTGAGTGCGAATTCGGAAAGCTTCATGGCGTTTTCAAAAGAATTGTCCACATCGCCGTTCTCCACGATACCGCCAGATACCGTATACACTGCTTTGTACTGATTCTGCTCGATGAATGCATAGATGGATTTTTTGATCTCATGGAAGAGCTTTTCCGCCGTCTCCACACTGCCACCGGAAAAATCCACAACTGCGAACTCATCCGCCACAATATGGAACAGGCTCTGTTCCGGGCCTATATTTTCCTCAATACACTGTGCCGTTCTTCTTAAAATATAATCTCCGTATTCGTTGCCGTGGCTCTCGTTGATGTTCTTGAAATCATCGATGCCGATTCTGAGCAAAAATCCCTGTGGCAGCTTTGGACTGCGGCTCTCATAAAAAATCTTCAGACTATATTCTCCCAACAGGCCGCTGACATTGTCCGCCTTCTGTTTTGCCCCGATCTCATTGATGCAGCCCACAAGGTATCTGGGTGATCCATCCTCCGGATCGCTCAATACTCTGCCCCTGCAGTTGATCCAGATCGTTTCATGATTCTTCCCCATCCAGCGATAGTGCAGATTGTGGAATACTTTCCTGCCCGTGGAGAGAAGCTCCAGCTCTACCAGCAGCAAATCAAGATCATCCGGATATACAACCTGTCTGTGCATTTCCACTACATTGTGAAAATGATCTGCCGGCAGACAAAAACGCTTCACCGCATTCGGTGAAATCTGGTAATAATCTTCCTTAAAATCACACACATACAAGTAATCATCCATACAAGGGCTTAAAAGCCCTACCATATCAACCATTTGTTCCGTCGTAAAATGCGCCACTTCCGCCTTCATCTTAGCACCCCCAGATCCCGCATCTATCGTACTTTAGTCTTACTCCATACTACATAATTTTCTGAAAAAAGTCAATCACAGGGCAGAATATCTGCACAACAGATACCGGGATGTTGACGATGTCTCCACAAAATAAGGCTGTCACGCGAACGGACGGCTATGTCATATATTACACTGAAAAAATCGGAAAGGACAACGTTCCAGATCAAACCCGGAGCGTGGACATTCGGAGCGCAAAATACGGAATTTCTAATTCTGCCGTGTTTGCCATCTGCGATGATCCGTGTCTTTCCAAGTTTTGAACACTCCACGAGGAGATGTTCGCAAGCCGCAGACAATTTTAGAACTTTCGTGTGTGCCTTGTGGCACCGCTGAATAAAACATAACCGCGCGAAGCCGATGTCTGAATTGGCATCTGCCATGTTTTCAATA
>ERZ857757.626-NODE-626-length-34625-cov-4.129071_pt1 | contig 34625 bp, 20 predicted proteins | sample MGYA00519764_ERZ857757 | MGnify/ENA primary metagenome ERZ857757 (study PRJEB31778, sample SAMEA3449359) | human gut metagenome | biome: human gut; feature: human-associated habitat; material: faeces | place: United Kingdom | collected 2010/2012 ...
TATTACTAATTTCTGTCAAAATTACTAATTTTTAAGAGAATCGGGAACGAAAAGCGCATATTTTATGAAAGGTTCAAAGAAAAGAAAGCGCACCCCGCCGGGCACGCCTTCTCTATCTCACCGGAAAATCCGGTCTTTATTCGAACTGCAACTCGTCGAGCAGCCAGCCCGCACCGGCGAACTTGTCAATCACGAAGAGCACGTAACGTACATCCACAGCGATCGTGCGCTGCAATTCGGGTTCGAAGGCCACGTCGCCCGACATCGCCTCCCAATTGCCGTCGAAAGCCAGTCCGATGAGCGATCCCTTGGCGTTGAGCACCGGCGATCCCGAGTTACCGCCCGTGATGTCGCAGTCGGCCAGGAAGCAGGTCGGAAGCTCCCCCTTGGCATTGGCGTAACGGCCGAAATCTTTGGCGGCATAGAGTTCCTTGAGCTTCGCAGGCACGGTGAATTCCGTCGGATTTTCGGGATTCTCCTTCTCCATCACGCCTTTGAGCGTCGTATAATAGTTGTAACGGATGCCGTCCGCAGGATTGTAGGGCAGTATGCGTCCATAGGTCAGACGGATCGTGAAATTGGCATCCGAAGCCCACGCTTTCTTGGGCTGCATGCGCATCAGACCCGCAATGTAAAGACGGTGGCCGTCGGCGTATTTCTGACGCCCCTCCTTCTGGGCCTTGCTCAGTTCGCGCATCTTCCCGACGATCGACTCGCTCAGCACCGCCGCCGGGTCCTCCTTGAGCTCCTTGCCCGAAGCGACGGCCGCCAATGCCCGCTGTTCGTCGGCGAAGACCGAATTGTCGTAGAGATAATCCACATAGGCATCCGTATCGCCGCCGAAACGCTTGTCGATCACCTCGGCGAAGACCGAAGGCAGCTCTTTGCAGTTCTCCTTGACGATCCGGAACATCCGCTTGGCGACACGGCGGTCCGTGGGCATGTTATAGTCCTTATAAAAACCTTTCAGGGCCTTCTCCAGCTCAGCACCTTTCAGCGAACCCGAATAGCGCGCCGGGGTAAGAATCTCCACGGCCCGAAGGAATGCCTCCTGCAAATACTGCAACGACGCATACGAGGGAAGCGTCTCCTCCACCGACTCGCGGATCTTGTCCAGCGCATCCACGTAGCCCTCGGTCGGCAGCGTGTTCTTGGCGGCCCATGCCCGGAAAGCGGCCTCCTGCTCCTGTTTGCGGCCCTTTACATCCAGCCGTTTGATGCCGCGCGACATGCCGATCGAATTCTTCCAGTAGTTCGACGACTGGGCGTATTTCGAGGCATACTGGATACGGACCTTGTCGCTGGCGGCCATATCCTCCTTAAGGATCGCCTGCCGCTCGCCGCGGATGAAGATGCGCTGGGGATTCTCCACCTCCAGCATCCGGTCGATCTCGTAGGAGGTCATGTAACGCTGCGTCGATCCCGGGAAACCCATGATCATAGCGAAGTCGGCTTCGTCGTAGCCGTTCAGCGAGACTTTCAGGAATTTTTCAGCCTTGTAAGGGCGGTTTTCGGGCGCATAGTCGGCCGGCTTGTTGTCGGGTCCGGCATAGACCCGGAAGATCGAGAAATCGCCCGTATGACGCGGCCACATCCAGTTGTCGGTGTCACCGCCGAACTTGCCGATCGACGTCGGGGGCGTGCCGACCAGCCGCACGTCCGAAAAGACCTCGATCACGAAGGCGAAGAACTGATTGCCTCCGAAGAAGGGTTTCACCGAAATCTCCATGCCGGGGTTCTCCGCCTCGAAGCGGCTCTTCACGGCCTCCGCATGCTCTGCGACCAGGCGCGAACGCTCCTCGCCGCCGGCGATGTCGGGCACGGCGCCCAGTACGTCGGACGTTACATCGACGATCTTGCGGATAAAGCGCACTTTGAGCCCCGGAGCGGGAATCTCCTCGGCGCGCGACATGGCCCAGAAGCCGTTCTTCAGGTAGTCATGCTCCACCGACGACAGGGCCTGGATCGACCCGTAGCCGCAGTGGTGATTGGTGAAGAGCAGTCCGTCGGGCGACACGATCTCGCCCGTGCAGCCGCCTCCGAAAATGACGATGGCGTCCTTCAGCGAGGAGTTGTTCATGCTGTAAATCTCCTCGGCCGAGAGTTTGCATCCGCGGGCCTTCATGTCCTTGGCATTCATCTTCTGGAGGTAGGGCAGCATCCACATGCCCTCGTCCGCCGCGGCCGAAAAGGTGACGCACGCAGCAGCAAAGAGTAAAAAGAGTTTCTTCATGTTTTCCTATTATTTTTTCAATTAGATTTTTATAAAAAAAGAAGAATTAAAATCCGAAAGAAGAAAAAGTCTATTTGATGGCGATCATGTTCCGGATCGAACGCTCGGCGCTGCGACGCACCTCCTCGTCGAGGACGATCTCGGGGGCTTCGTTTTCAAGACACGCACAGATATTCTCCAGCGTCACCATCTTCATATAGCGGCAGTTGTTACAGGCGCAGGTCTCGTCGTCGGGGGGCGCCGGAATGAAGGTCTTTTCGGGGTAGCGCTTTTTCATCTCGGCCAGAATCCCCGACTCGGTCACGACGATGAACGCCTGCGCGTCGCTCCGCCCGCAATACTCCAGAATACCCGCCGTGGAACCCACGTAATCGGCCGCTTCGAGGATATAGGCGCGGCATTCGGGATGCGCCACGACCTTGGCTTCGGGATGCTCCCGTTTGAGTTTCAGGAGCTTTTCGAGCGAAAACTCCTCGTGGACATGGCAGGCGCCGTTCCACAGCACCATGTTCTGCCGTCCGGTCAGCTTCTGGATATAGGAACCCAGGTTGCGGTCCGGGGCGAAGATGACCGGCTGGTCGGCGGGGATCGACTCCACGACTTTCAGGGCGTTGGACGAGGTGCAGCAGATGTCCGTCAGGGCCTTGACGCCGACCGTGGTGTTGACGTAGGAGACCACCGTATGACCGGGATGCTGCGCCTTGAAAGCCGCGAATTCCGCGGCGTCGCACGACTCGGCCAGCGAGCAGCCCGCCTCGGGACAGGGTATCAGCACCTTTTTTTCGGGGCAGAGGACCTTGGCGGTCTCGGCCATGAAGTGCACTCCGGCGAAGAGGATGATGTCGGCATCGACCGACTGCGCCTTCACCGACAGGGCGAGCGAGTCGCCCAAGAAGTCTGCGACGGCCTGCACCTCGGGAGTCGTGTAGTAGTGGGCCAGGATCACGGCTTTTTTCTCCCGTTTGAGTTCCTCGATGCGGCGGGTGAGTGCGGCGGAGTTTTCGACGTTCATTTTTTATTTTTATTCCTTTAATTAAATTAAATAATAAAGAAGAATAGATATAATGGCTGTTGATATTGTTGACAACCGGGAGTGTTATTTCCCAATCAACAATTTTTCTTTTTCATGTTTCTTATTTCGAATTTTAATCTGTTAGAAATCAAAAAAATAGAAAAATAATCAACAATTGTTGAAAATAGTTGCGGACATACCGACAGCCATTTGTTTTCAACATTCCGTGCCGTTTCCGTCGGGTTCGGCCCCGGCATAACTTCTCATAAAAAAATTTGGTTTCGGGAAAAAACCGATTATACCTTTCCTCATTTCTGAAAAGCAAATTTTCGGGACTCGATTTTTCACCTTTTTTCCAACGGTTATCGACAGGTTATCGGGGGAGTTATCAACCGTTTTTCATCACTTTTGAAACCACCTTTTCGGCGATTTCCCGGTAATACTCTTCGACACGGGGGTCGATGCCGGCCGCAGGGCGTCCCTCCTCCCCTCCTTCCATGATCGACTGCACGATGGGGATTTCGCCCAGGAAATCCACCCCGCTCCGTTCGGCGAAAGCCCGGGCTCCGCCGCGGCCGAAGATGTAGTAGCGGTTTTCGGGCAGCTCGGCGGGGGTGAACCACGCCATGTTCTCGATGATGCCCGCCACGGGGATGTTGACGTTTTCGTTGCGGAACATCTCCACGCCGCGCACGACGTCGGCCACGGCGATCTGCTGCGGCGTCGAGACGATCACCGCGGCGTCGATCTTCAGCTCCCCGATGATCGAGAGGTGCACGTCGCCCGTGCCGGGGGGCAGGTCCGCCAGCAGGAAGTCCAGCGTACCCCACCGGGTCTGGTGGATCATCTGTTTCAGGGCGCTGACGGCCATGGCTCCGCGCCACAGCAGGGCGTCGGTGGGTTTGATGAAGAAACCGATCGACATCAGCCGGATGTCCATCGACTCGGCCGGGACGATGCGGTCCGCACCCTCCTCGGAGACGGCTTCGGGAACATACCCTTCCACGCCGAACATCTTGGGCTGCGAAGGTCCGTAGATGTCGGCGTCGAGGATGCCCACGCGGAACCCCATGTTCCGCAGCGCGACGGCCAGGTTGGCCGTGACGGTGGACTTGCCTACCCCGCCCTTGCCCGAAGCCACGGCGATCACTTTGGCGATGCCGCCCGTCGTGGTGTTCTGCTTGGGTTCGGGGCGCGGTGCGGCGCCGCCCTCCTTGACGACCACCAGCACTTCGGCGTCCGGAAAAGCCTCGCGCAAAAGAGCTTCGGCCTGGTTCTTGATCTTCACCGCGAACGGATCGCGGGCTTTGGCGAAGCGCAGGACGACCGTGACTTTCCCGTTCGCGGCGGCCGTATGTTCGATGAATCCGCTCGTAACGATGTCCTGTCCCGTTTCGGGATGGACGACCGCTGTGAGCAGGCGTTTGATTTTTTCTTCCATGCAGTAAGAAAGGTTTGTCTTTGACAAAGATAACGCATATTTATAGAATTAATGGTGTATATCTTACTTTTTTATCGAAAAACGATAAATTTTATTTGTTTTTCGTAAAATATCGTTATATTTGCTCCTGATAAAAAAGACTTGTGAACAAATAAATAAAGGATTATGAATTTTGTGAAGACTTTTTTGGCCGGACTTCTTGCGGTCATCGTAGGGACGTTCCTGGTGTTTTTCCTCTGGATTTTCATTCTGCTGGGCATCGCCGGGTCGATGGAAAAAAGCGTTGCGGTGCATCCCGAGTCGATCCTGAAAATCGACTTCTCCGAGGTGCTGACCGACGCTCCCTCGTCCGATCCGCTGGCCGGCATCGACCTGATGACACTCCAAACCACGCGGCAGCTGTCGCTGTTCAAGGCGCTCCGGGCCATTGAGGCTGCCGGGGCCGACGACCGCATCAAGGGCATCTACCTGCGCATGAACGGCGAGGGCGGCGTCACGGGTTCGGCGCTGCTGGAGGAGCTTCGTGAAGCGCTTCTCGAATTCAAGCAGAGCGGAAAATTCATCGTCGCCTACAACGAAACCTATTCCCAGGGGCAATATTACCTCGCCTCGGTCGCCGACAAAATCTACTTGCAGCCCGAAGGCGGCATGGAGTGGTCGGGGCTGGCTTCGGACGTGATGTTCTACAAAGGGCTGTTGGACAAGCTCGACCTTCGGGCCGAGGTGTTCCGCCCCACTGCCTGTAAGTACAAGAGCGCCGTGGAGCCGTTCATCCTCGACAAGATGTCCGCCGCGAACCGCGAGCAGATGCAGGCGCTGGTCAATTCGATGTGGGGAACCATTTCGGGCGCCGTCTGCGAATCCCGCGGCATCGACTCCGTGAAGATGCGCCGGATCACCGACAACCTCCAGGTGACGCTTCCCGAGGAAGCGCTCGAATACGGATTCGTTGACAGCCTGCTCTATGAAGACCAGATGGAGGACGTTTTCGCCGAACTCGGGGTCTCCGACGACTATGATTTCATCACGCTGGGCGACTACGCTTCGCAGGTCGGCGCCGATCTGAAAAACATCTCTGCCGACCAGGTGGCCATCGTCTATGCCGACGGCCAGATCGTCGATGGCGAGGGATACGGCAAGGAGATCTACGGCAACACGCTGGCCGCGAAGATCGCCGGCGTGCGCGACGACGAGAAGGTCAAAGCCGTGGTTCTGCGCGTCAACTCCCCCGGCGGCAGCGCGCTGGCTTCGGATGTCATCTGGCGGGAGGTCGAGTTGCTCCGGGCCGAGAAACCCGTCGTTGTGTCGATGGGCTCCTATGCCGCCAGCGGCGGTTATTACATCTCCTGCCCGGCGGATGTGATCGTGGCCGACAAACTGACCCTTACGGGTTCGATCGGGGTCTTCGGCATGATCCTCGACACCCGCGAGGCATTGAAGAACAAACTCGGCATCACCATCGACGGCGTGCAGAGCAACGCCTCGTCGAGCTTCCTCGCCACGCAGCCCCTCACCCCGGTCCAGCGCTCGATGATCATGCGCGGCGTGGACAAGGTCTACACCACCTTCACGAACGACGTGGCCGAAGGCCGCAACCTGCCCATCGAGAAGGTTCTCGACATCGCCGGCGGACGGGTCTGGTCGGGTGCGGATGCGCTGGGCATCGGCCTGATCGACACTTACGGCGGTCTGAAGACGGCCATTGCGCTGGCTGTGGACAAAGCCGATCTGGGCGACAACTACCGTGTGACCGAAGTGACCGAGACTCCGACCGGATTCGCAGCTTTCATCGCGTCGCTCAACATGAGTGTCCGCGAGGCTTTCACCCGTTCGGAACTGGGGCTGATGATGAAGGATTACAACACCGTCCGCGAAGCCTTCCGCCAGCAGGGCGTGCTGATGTACTCGCCCTACAAGGTCGAGATGCGGTAGCATTATCGCTCGATGAAAAAAAGGCTCTCCACTTGTTCGGAGAGCCTTTTTTCCGTCTATCAGCACGGTGTCAGTCGTCGATGCCGACGGTCGTGATCCGGTCGTGTTCGAAGAAGAAATATTTGCCGCTTTCGCATCCGACCACCAGATTCGGACCCTTCGACGTGTCGCCCAGCATACAGGGTTCGGGGGCGTTCGAATGGGCGCCGAGGTAGAAATCCTTGCCGTCGATCTGCAACTGGACGGGTTCCTTGAAGACCATCTTTTCATTGGTCCCGGCGTTGATCAGCAGCATTACCTGCAAACCTATTTCCTTCTTTTTGAAACGGCTGTAAGGAAGTCCGCGTTCGGGCGAAGGATACGACGACCGTTTGACCGAACCGATCAGCAGGTCGAGTTTTCCGTCGCCGTCCCAGTCCACGAAGCGCAGTTTGCCGCGGCCCATCTGTCCGAGCGACTCCATCGCATTGTTGTGGCCGGTGATCTGCGAACCGTCCGTCAGGCGGAGTTTGCCCATGTCTTCGACGTTGAAATCGTCGATCTGACGGTACATGTGCAGGGCGTTGTCCTTGTCCATGATGACGATGCGGTTGCTGCCGCCGATCCGGGCGATGGCCGGGCGGACGCGCCAGGTGCCGTAGAGTTCGAGATTGTCCACGCTCAGGGCCACGGGAGCGTCGAGTTCGGGTTTCTCGCGGGTGCCGCGGTTGAGCATCACCTCGAATTTGGCCCGCGAACCCGAGACCACGACATCGGGCAGTCCGTCGCCGTTCCAGTCGCAGACCGTCGGGCAGAGATAGCCCCACGAAGCCTCGAAAGGACCCTGCACGACATGATACCCCGGGCGCAGCAGGATCGGGCTGCCTCCGGCGCAGACCTCCTCCGAACGGGCGAAATCGGGTTCGGTGTTCGTGCCGCGGTTCTTGAAGAAGAGCAGCCGCCCTTCCGAATTGCCGGCCACGATGTCCAGTGCGCCGTCGCCGTCCCAGTCCACGACGTTGGGCACCGTCAGCGAGCCTCCGTAGAGCGGGGCGTTGCGTTGCAGCACCGGCGCCGGGTCGGAGTAGATCGGGGCTCCTTCGGGCGTGAAGCCCAGGAAGCGGTAGCGGTACATCGCCGCTTCTCCGCCGATGATCAGGTCCTGCCGGTCGTTCCGGCCCGAGGGATAGGGAATGACGCGCGAACTGTAAGCCGTATGCACACGGATGCGCTCGTTGTCGCGCATGGCGTGGAGCGGCGGCAATCCCCCGGTCGGAATCTTTTTCCGGTAGGGAATGAACTTCATGCTTCCGAGTTTGTTGGTGAAGAGGTAGCCGTCGCAGCTGCCGTCCGCCGAGCGCACGCAGGCCAGTTCGCTGGCCCCGATGACGAGGTTCATGTTGTTTCCCACCTGTTCGACATCGGTGATCTGGTTCCAGTTGCCGGCGTCCAGCGTCATGCGGAAGAGTCCCGATCCGGGCAGCGCTCCGCGGTAGATCTCGGCGCCGTCGTAGTAGGACTGACGGTCGCCCTTGAACGTTTCGGGACGGTAGGACTGTCCGTCGTGGCAGAGGATCGCCAGTTCGATGTCGCGTTTGCCGCGGCGGATGCAGTCGAACGACGCTATCGGATAGGGAATGCCTTTCAGCACGCTTTCGGCGATCGTCGTGAAAGCCCGGCCGTCCCAGCGGGTGACGACGAGGCGTTTCGTGGAGAGGCGCAGCAGGTAGACCTCCTTGCCGTCCTGGAAGATGCGGATCTGCGAGGGGAAGTTTTTCTCCTTGTCCCAGGGGGTCGCCACGCGTTGCGGCGCGGCATATACGAGTTCGCCCTCCGGCGTGGTCCCGTCGTAGGGACAGCGCCAGAATCCCCGGGCGTCGGGCATTCCGCTCGCTATGAAGACGAAAAGATCGGGATATTGCTCCGAGGAGATGTAGGCGAAGCCGCGCGGGGCGTTGCTGTATGTCAGTCCGAACGACATCGGGGCGAGCCCCTCTTCGCCGCCGGCCGCGATGGGTCGTGCGTGTTGCAGCGGCCCTGCCGCCCAAAGGATTTGCAGCGTGAGGGCGCAGAGGACCGCGAGGATAAGACGTGTCTTTTTCATGGCGTCAGGTTATTTCGTGTAGACGATTTTCGGTGCCAGAAGCGTCACTCCGGCGAAATCCTTGGTGCGGGGGAGCGTCACGCTCTCTCCGGCCTTCACGTCGCGGTAGTAGATGCCGAGGATGCCGGGCTTGCTTTTGTCGTGCGTGGTGTAGCGGATTTCGTCGTCGCGTTCGGGTTTCCAGCCGTTCAGCACGTCGGCCGTGTGGCTGTTGCGGCGTACGGCGATGTAGATGCGGCATTTCTCCCGGGCGGTCACTTTGCAGGTGAGCATCTGTTCGCCCAGCCCGGCGTCGTGTATCAGCATCTCGTAGCCGGCGAAGCGTTCGGGGAGCTTGGTCAACGGGTAAACCCGGTTGGTGAAGAACTTTTCGCCGAGGCGGAAACTCCCCACCGCGAAACCTTTGCCCGAGGCCGTCACGGCAGCTCCCGAGAGCGATTCGGCGGGCTGGCGGGCCGGAGCGGCCTTGTCGTCGGCATCGCTGCGGAAAGGGGCTACGGGGAGTCCGGCCGTATCGAAGAGATTGCCGATGGCGCCGTCGCTGAAACAGTAGCGCACGGCCGTCGGGCGGGCCACCTGTTTGCTCCAGACGACGAGCCGGTTGTTTTTGTCGTCGATGATTCCCTGCGCCGGGACGAATTTCATCGAGGCGTCGCACACCTCCAGTCCGCGGATGGCGTCGTCCTTGCAGACGATGCCTCCTTCGGCGTTGTCGAACGAGACGTAAACCTGCGATTTCCGGAACTCCGCCTGCCGGAAGGTCGGGCTTTTGTATTTCCGGCCGCTCTTGCCGTAGACTTCGGCGAGGGCGAAGCCGGCCAGCCGGTCGCCGACGCCTTGTTTGTAGCGGGGATGGATGTTCGTCACGTCGTCCACCAGATCGGAGATGACCGCCATGCCCGTTGCTGGAACCGTCGCGGCGACGCGGGCCTGCTGTTCGCGGACCACGGCGCCGGAAGTGCCGCCCTCGGCGCGGGCGTGGGGGGCTATCTGCACGAAATAGAAGGGCAGAGTCCGGCCGAATACCTTGCGCCACGACTCGATCATCATCGTGAATTCATCGCCGTAGAGTGCGGCGTTCGTCTTGTTGGATTCGCCCTGATACCAGATGGCTCCGGCGAAGGCCGTGTGACGCAGCGGGTGGATCATGGCGTTGTAGAGCGAGCCGATCTGCCAGAGTTTGCTTTTCGGCTGCTCTTTCCACGAGGCGACCATCTGTGCGTTCTTGCCCATGACGTTGGCGGGGGTCCAGACCTCGACGGGAGTTCCGCCCCACGACGAGTTGACCAGTCCGACGGGCTGCTGGAGTTCATCGGCGAGGCGTTTGCCGAAGAAATAACCCACGGCGCTGAAATAGAGGGCGCTTTTGGGGGTGCACACCTGCCAGCGGCCTTCGCAGTCGTCCTGCGGATACGGGGTGCTGTTCTTCGTGACGGTGAAGAGGCGTATTCGGGGATTCATCGGGCTTTCGAGCTCTTTCTTCATATCCGCGATGCCGTTGGCCGCGCTCCAGTTCATGTTCGACTGTCCGCTGCAAAGCCATACCTGGCCGATGAGGATGTCATCGACTTTCCGGACTGCCTTTTTATTGGTGGCGAAGGTGATCGAACGGGGTTCTGCCGAGGCGGCGGGGGTGGTCAGTTCGACGCTCCAGGCCGTGTCGTATCCCACTTTGACCGTCACGGCTTCGCCCCACGAAGGGGTGACCGTCAGCGTGGCGTTGGGATCGGCCCAGCCGTGCAGCCTGACGGTGGTTTTTTCCTGAAGGACCATATGGTCGCCGATGATGGCCGGCAGCCGGAGGAACGGTTGCGCCGCCGCGGAGAGGGCGCCCAGCAGGCAGAATCCCGCGAGGAGAAGCGCTTTTCGGATGCTGTGTTTCATGGTATCTGTTTGTTTTTAAGGTTTGTGCAAGGTTCGGACGTTGTCGGGGGCGGCCGCTCCGGGTTCCCGGAACCGTTCGATGCGTTTGAATACGAGGAAATTGGCGTCGTGCTGGCGGTTCGGAAGGCCGCGGGGCTCCTCCACGGCCAGCCGGATGACGGCGATCAGGTCGTCGCCGTCGAACTGCCAGTCGATGTATTGGAAACCGTCGAAAAAGGGGTTGTCGCTTCGGATGACGATGCGTTCGACATCCCAGCGGCGGAGGTCCTCCGAACTGATGAGCGCCAGGGTGTTGCGGATCAGTCCGCAATGGATGCCGTTGGCGTAGATGCCCCCGTGGGCGAGGCCCCGGAACTCTTCGCAGACGACGGAGGTGAGCGACCAGTAGCGCTGCGACAGCGAATCGTAGCGGATGGTGAACTTCTTGCCGCCGCCCGGCATTTCGACGATGTCCCTGCGGGGATCGAACGCGAGCCGTTCGGGGCTTAAGACGCGGACGATGGCCGCCGAGCGGCCGCAGGTGTGCTCGTCCACCCGCAGGACGTTGACCAGCGATTGATCGGGGGCGACGACGATGTTGCCCTCGATCCACTGGCGGAACCTGTTCCCGTCTATCCATGCGGGATCGTAGTCGAGCTGTTCGGAGAGGCGCCAGCTCGAAGCCTGCATCAGATCGGCTCCGACGGGTGCCGACATGACGAACGCCCGGCGCTGTTCGCCCGGCGTGTTGGTCTCCATGGCGCGCCAGATGCGTCCTCCGTGCACGACGACCGGAACGGGGGCCGAATGGTACTTGCCGCGCCGGAGGATGCCCTCGTCGGAACGTGTTTCATCGGGGAAACTCCACGTGCGGCCCATATCGTCCGAGCGGCAGATGATGATGTCGCCCTGAGGCGTGGCCGTTCCCATCATGTATAGCGCACCCTGATGGAGGAACACCGTGTAGAAATTGATCGGATAGCGTCCCCGCGACCAGTGTTTCCAGGTCGCACCCCGGTCCGTCGAGCGGTAGAAATCGACGTTCCGCTGGAGGTTCGCGCCGCTGCACGCCGCCAGATAACTGCCGTCGGGGAGGATCAGCAGATTGGGATTGGTGATGTGCGTGCGGCGCAGCTCCCGGACCTGTGCGATGACCACCCCGGGAACGGGCGCCGTACCGGCCACGCGGAGGTTTTCGGCGAAGAGCAGGCAGGAGGGCCCCTCCTGCTGCGACGGGAGTTCCAGCCAGCGGCCGGGGGTGTCGTAACTCCGCCGGTAGAGCCGGTAGCGGGTTTTATCGACGAAAAATCCCTCGCCTGTGGGGAGCCATTGCGTCGTGTCGGGCCGGGCGCCGGAGAGCGCCAGCAGCAGGTCGCAGGGCTTTGACGCCCGCACCGCTTCGGGGCCCCGGAACTCCCGCAGGCTGACGGCATAGGTCATCCCTTCGAGCCGTGCGGGGAGGCTTTTGCCGAAGCGGTTGCGCTTGTACTGGGGAAAGACCTCCGCACCGGGCTGCGCCTGACGGATGTCGATCAACCGTCCCCGGACTTCGATGATCCCCTCCCCGCGCGGGGAGGCCGCAAGGGGTTGCGGCTTTCCCGTGCAGAGAAGCAGGAGCAGCGGAGCGAGCAGTCGGATTCGGCGCATGGCGGTCAGAGGTTTCGGAAGTCGGCGATGCGCAGGAAACTCAGGATATTGGCGTCGTGCTGACGGTAGGGCAAGCCGCGGCGTTCGGGGCAGGCCATGCGGCATACGGCCACGAGGTCGTTGCCGTCGAACTGCCAATCGACGTATTGGAATCCGTGGAAGAAGGGGTCTTCGTTTTCGAGGACGACCTTGTAGGGAACCCACGTGATCAGATCGGTCGAGTAGCACAGCACCAGCCGGTTGCGGATCAGGTCGCGGGTGATGCCGTTCAGATAGAGGCCGTCGTTCTTCATTCCGACGTATTTCGAGGCCGCAGGATTGGAGAGGGTCCAGTAGCGGTGGCTCTGTTCGTCGTAACGGATCGTGAATTTCTTGCCGCCCCCGGGGAAGGTGATGAAGTCGTTGGAGACGGAGAAGGTGAGTTTCGACGGGCTGGTGACGGTGACTTTGGCCGCCAGCTGGCTGGTCTGCCGGCTGCTGGCCCGAAGGATGTTGTAGAGACCGTCGGAGGTGGCGACCATGTTGCCCTCGATCAGCTCGGTGACGGTCTTTTCGTTGACGATCATTTCGTTGTCGGTGATCAGGTTGTCGGATTTCGTCCAACTCGACGCGTCGAGCAGGTCGGCATCGACGGGTGCGGAAATGACGAACGGACGTTTGATGGAGGTGTCGCTTCCGGCCGTTTCGCAGGCCCGCCAGAGGCGGCCGTCGTAGACCACCACCGGCACGGCGGCCGAGTGGAAGCCTCCGGTGAGCAGTTCGCCGTTCGTGGCGTCGGTGGGTTCGGTCCAGGTCACGCCGTTGTCCTCCGAGCGCGAAATCAGCAGTTTCTGGTTTCCGGCGCCGGCGCCCATCATGTAGAGTGCGCCCTCGAAGACGAAGAGGTTGTAGTAGTTGCGGATGCCGTTGAGGGCCGTGACGTTCTCCACGAGAAGCGACCAGGTGGCGCCGCGGTCCTTCGACACGAAGAGCGCCGCGCCGTCCGTGACTCCGGTGCACGAAGCCACATAGTTCCCGTTGGGGAGGATGGCGATCGAGGCGTTGCTGACGGTGCTGCCGCGCAGTTCGGGGACCTGTGCGACGACGGTTCCCGGTACGGGATCGCAGGCGACGCTCAGGGTCTCGGCGAAGAGCATCGTGGCATATTCGCGGTCGGCCGGATCGGGGATTTCGATCCATTGTCCCGGGGTGCGGCAGACGTAGGAGTAGAGGTGATAGGTGAGGTCGTTCACCGTGAAACTCTTCTCCGTGGCGCTCCACCCTGCGGCGTTCAGCCCAGAGGAGGTGGTGGCCATGTAGACCGTTTGGGCGCTGCCGCAGCGGAAAGCCTCGGCGCCGCGGGCTTTCAGGAGCCCGGTGGCATAGGAGAGCGGCGTATCGAAGAGCGTTTCGATGTCCGAGTCGAAAATATAGTCGGATTGCTGGGGGAACGCCTCCTTTCCGGCTGCGAACGTCCGGATGTCGATGAGCGTTCCGCGAACCTCTACGGCCCCGGCGGGCAGAGGCGTTTCCGCGGCACCGCCGTCCTCTTTCTCGCAGGCGCCGAAAAGAAATCCGGCGAGAAGAAATAAAAGCGCTGTTTTGATGCTGTTTTTCATGGTAATGAGTTTTCGGAGTGGGGTTATTCGGTGACGGTGACGCTCTTCCGGAGCAGGATTTGTTTTTCTCCGGCCAGGGTCGTCACCGTGCCGACCACCGCTACCTGGTAGGTGCCGGGGGCGGTGAACGTGTACTGATAGCTTGCGGGCTGCTCGTCGTCGGAGCCCTTGATCACGAAGGGGCTGTCCTTGCCCACGTTCTTCGCCTCGGGGCGCGTCAGCTTCGGCATCACGAGGTAGGAATCCTTGTCAACTGTGGGTCTGAATGCGGCTCCCAGACGCAGGACATAGGGATAGCCTGTGTAGGCGAAGAGTCGGAACGGATTGGTTCCGTCGCCGGCATCGAAGGTCGGGCCCTGAACGAAAGTCGGATAGCTCGGGTCGCTCACGCCGTCCACATATTTCTGGCGGTAGATCTCCGTATAGGAGCTCTCCGACTTGTACTGGGCCCGCACCCACATGTCGTAGGAGTAGAAATAGGTGCGGCCGTTGCCGACTGTGCCCGTTTCGGGGTCGATGTAGTTAGCATCGTATTTGTCCACGTGGTAGAAAAAGGCGATCCAGCAGCTGTTGCCTTCGCCCGAGAACCAGTCCGTGCAGTCGGCCGTGCCCGCATCGGAGGGTTTGGTCGAAGTGCTGGCGGCGGGGTATCCGGGATCGACGCCGTGCACGGGCTTCTCCATGTCGAACCGGTCGGAAACATCGGTCCATGTGGCGGCGAGAATCCCCTCCTGGGTCATCGTGCCGTCGAAATCGGTCGAGTACATCACCTTGGCGGGACGGCGTTGTGTACCGCTGTTGAGCAGCATCATGAAATTCATCGTCATATCGGGCTCCTGCATCCGGTCTTTTTCCGCATAGGCGTAGTCGTGGCCCTCCTCGCCCGACCAGAAGTCCACGCGGTCGGCGATGCCCGTCATGGAAACCGTCAGGGGCTCTCCGACCTTGCAACTCAAGACGGGGATTTCGGCCTCGAACTCGTCGGAGAGCACGAACTCGTCGAGCGAAAGCTCATAGGACTTGGTGTAGTGGCGGTTCGGGCGCAGCACGACCTGTTCGGGGATGGTGTAACCGTAGATCGAATTGTCGATGGCCGTCACTTCGAGGCGGAGCGTACCGGCCGGATGGGTTCCGGGAGCTGCCACCAGATAGGCGCTGGCATAATCCGTCTTCGTGACGGCGAGGTTCGTGTCGAAGGTCAGCGCGAGGCTCTGCGAACCCCCCCCCTCCCCGATGACGACGGGCAGCTCCGCTTCGGGATCTATGGCCCGGGTCAGGTCGATGGTTCCGGCCGGGATGGCGAGCGCCGCGGCGTCGGAGAGCAGGCGGACCTGCTTGACCGGCACCGAAGCGAGGGCGCAGTCGGCGGTCATTTTGAAGCGCAGTTCGACGATCGAGAAGACGTTGGCGAAATTGAACAGGATCGCTCCTTCGCCCACGGTTCCCGCAGGGATGTCCACCGGTGCGGCCGTCATCAGCCCGTAACGGGCGATATGGGCCGGGGAGTTCCCCTCCGACTGGGTTTGCAGGGCCGGGAGCGAGAAGGGATGGGCCTCGGGATTCGGCGTGCGATCCGTGATTTTGGCATAGGGATAGTAGGCGTAGTAACTCTGGGCGGCGGTTTTCGTCCACGTGAAAAGTTCGTAGGAGTCCGATGCCGAGAACGAGCAGCGTGTGGCGTCGCTCTTGTAGGGGGTGGCTGTGTAGGCATAGTTGTCGCCCGAGGAGCGGCCGTCGTTGCGGCCGTAGATGCCCACTTCGTCGGCCTCGGCCCAGGCGATGGAGAGCGTCCGGTCGTCGTTGGTCCCGACCTCGGTGCGGGTCGTCGCCGTTCCGCCTGCGGAGAAGAGCACCGCTTGCTTTTCGCCGGGGAGCGTTTCGCGCGGCATGGTGTCGTCCTGACTGCACGCCGCCAGGAACAGCGACGCAGCGATGATCGTAAAGGTTATGCGGTTCGTCATGGTCTTGTCGTTTTATTGGTTCCACTCTCCGGGCTGCGGCGGCGTGATGCCGCCTTCGTCCTCGATAATCCGGACCGAGACCTTTCGGATGACCTCCTTGCGGCCGTAGACGTTGGCGTTGGCCGCTACGAAGGCGATTTCATAGTCGCCCGGTTCGGTGTAGGTATAGGCGTAGCTGCTCAGCGAAGCCTCGGCCATCGCCTTGATGCCGACGCCGAAGTCGGGACCGTCGTTGATCTGGTCCATCCGGTAGATGGGTCCGCTGACGGCCCAGCATTCGCGGGAGACCGTGGGCTGGAACTCGCTGCGGAAAAGGATGCGCGAGGCGTTGATGTCGGGCAGCGAAGTGGCTCCTTCGAACGAGGCCGCCTGCACGAGCTGCCAATGTATGTCGGCGAAATCGTAGAGCGTGGAGACCGACTCTCCGGCTATGCCGTTGAACTTCGTCGCCTGGATGTTCCATTGCGTGCGGCCGTTCTTTATCGCGGCGTCGTAGGGTTCGACTACCCAGTGGAAACTGAAATAGAGCGGGGTTTCCGGGTCGGAGAAGTATTCGGTGACATTCACGTCGCCCGACAGCAGAGCGGTTATCCCGGTGTCGGTCGGCATCGTGAAACGGTCGGTGATGTCGATCCACGTGGCGGCCCGCACGGCCTCTTCGGTGTATTCTCCCGAGAAGTCGGTGGAATAGCAGACCGGGACATGCGAGGGATTGGGGTTTCCGGCCGTTCCTGCGGTGGTCGTCGTGGAGAAGGAGAAGGTCATCTCGCTGTCCGTGATCCGGTCGGTATCCTTGTAGGCGTAGTCGTTGCCCTTCTCGCCCGAGTAGAAGATGATGAAGTCGGGGTTGCCGCTGAAATGGAACCGGACGGGTTCGCCGACCTTGAAAGTTTCGGCTTCGAGCGATACGTCGAAGTGCACGTCGTCTACGTCGTCGAGGTTCTTGCGGCATCCGGTCGTCAGCACGGCGAATGCCGAAAACAACAGAAGATATTTCATTATTCGTTTCATAATCGTTTGATTGTTCGGATGCTACCATCCGGGGTTCTGGACCAGCGCACGGTTGACACCCAGTTCGTAGGTGGGGATCGGCCATATCTCGTCGCGGCGGTTGACGTTGTTGTAGGTGCGCCGGGCGTTTACGTAGTACGAGGAGGTGTAACTGTCGGGAATGGCCGCCGCGAGGCTGCGGGCGTAGCGCATCCGGTCGTAGAATTCGCCCCAGCGCACGATGTCGTCCTTGCGGAGCAGCTCGAAGCCCAGTTCGCGCGGCCGCTCGTCCTTGATGGCCTCCAACAGGTAGCTCTTGTCGCCCGTTTCGAGATCGACGCCCGCGTCCGGTGTGTTGATGTCCTTTCCGAAGCCGCGGCGGCGCACCTGGTTGACATATTCGTAGGCTTGTTTCAGGTCGTCGGCGCTGTGGTTGTCGGGGTCGGCAGCGACGCCTTCGGCCCAGATCAGCAGGATGTCGGAGTAGCGCAGCAGCGGGAAATTGATGGGTGTGTAGTTGGTCGATCGCGGTTGGCTGAGTTCGTATTCGCGGCGGAATTTGCCGCAATAGCGGGTCCAGATGTAAGAACTCGTCAGTTCGGTCTTGGTACCCGTCGTCGTGTTGTAGGTGAAGGGTGCGATGGTCCAGTCGCGCCGCAGGTCGCCGGTCTCGAAGAGCGTGAAGAAATAGGGCGTCGTGCGGATCGCGCCGATGGAGTAGCCGAAGAGATCGACGACCGATTTCCCGGTGTCGCCGATGATGTTCGTGCTCGAACAGCCGATGCCGTTGTTGCGGCCTACCATGCCGGCCGTCGTGGTGTAGGTCCCCTCGTTCGTGCCCCAGAACTCCACTTCGAAAAGGCTTTCGCCCGCGTCGTACTTGTCCTGGATGTAGTTGATGAAGACCTGCTCGTAGGAGGCGTTCATCGCATGGCTTCCCGTGTCGATGACTTTCTGGGCGTACTCCTTGGCCTTGGCGTACATTCCCGGCTCCTTCACGGGGTAGCCCGCCATGTAGAGGGCCACGCGCGCCAGCATTCCGTAGACGGTCGATTGGCTGACACGGCCCGGCGACTGCAATTCGGCGGCCGTGCGGACCAGCGGAGCCGCTTCCTCCATGTCCTTGATGATTTGCAGGTAAACGTCGCGCGTGCTGCTCTGCGGCGTCTGCACGCTCTCGCGGTTGCCGTCTTCGGGGACGCTGAGGATCAGCGGGATGTTGTGAAACCGGACGACCAGCAGGAAGTGGTAGTAGGCCCGCAGAAAGAGCGCCTGCCCGTAGATGTTGTTGCGGGTGGCTTCGTCGAGCTGCGGCTTGTCGATGTATTTGATGAGCATGTTGGCCCGGCCGATTCCGTCGTAGAGGTCGCGCCAGAAGGTGAGGATCTTGGCGTCGGCGGGCGAAACGTCGTAGTCGCCCACCGAACCGTAGTCCGAGGAGTAGCTTTCGTAACCGATGTCGGCCGACAGCCCCATGCGGCCCAGCAGGTTGCCGCCGTAGAGCGTCGTGTTGGCCAGCGTGGCATAGACCCCGTTGAGCGCCGTGTTCATTTCGGTTTCGTTGTTGTAGTAGTTCGACGGGGTGACGAAATCCTGCGGCTCGGTGTCCAGCAGGCTGCACGAGGCCAGGAACAGTATGCAGAGGCTTAATAAGATGGTGTTCTTTTTCATATCCGTAGGCTCCGTTAGGTTAGAAAGTGACCTTGATGCCGGCTGTGTAAATCCGGTTGCGGGCATAGGCCGAGTAGTCGAAATTGGGTGTCAGGGCCGAATTGCGGGTCGAGACCTCGGGGTCGAGGCCCGAATAGGAGGTCCAGGTCCAGAGATTCTGCCCGGCGATGAAGACCTGCACCTGGTTCAGATGGATCTTCCGGGTGAACTTCTTGGGCAGGGTGTAACTCAGCTGAAGGGTTTTCAGCCGCAGGAACGAGCCGTCCTCGATGGTCCGTGAACTGTATACGCCCGCAGGGCCTCGGCCGCCGACGCGGAAGTTCTTGCTGTCGGTGTTTGTCGGCGACCAGCGGTCTACGTAACTCTTGTACTGGTTGATGGATTTGTTGGCGTAGTTGCCTTCGAAGATGATGCGGTTGGCGTTCATCACGTCGGAGCCGTAGCGCCACTGGAAGAAGACGTTCAGACTCAGGTTCTTGTAGGTGAAGTTGTTGTTGAATCCGCCCATGTGGATCGGCTCGCAGCGCCCGATGACCACCATGTCCTGATCGTTGACCACGCCGTCGCCGTTCTGATCGACGTATTTGATGTCGCCGGGCTGGATCGAGCTGCGGTCGTTGCCGTTGGTGGCGACGCCTTTTTTCAGCGTGTAGTTGCCTGCGGCGTCCTGATCGAAATCCTCGTAGCCGTAGACCCCGGCCCATTCGATGCCGTAGAACTGCGCGACGGGCTGTCCGACTTTGGCCAGATAGAGATAGGTGGAGTTGAAGTCGCCCGTGAAGCTGATTTTCGAGAGGTAGTTCTCTTCGCCCTCGGAGAGCGCCAGCACCCGGCTGCGGTTGAAGCTGATGTTGAAATCGGAGCTCCACTCGAAGCGGCGCGTCTTGACGTTCACCGTGCTCAGAGAGATTTCCAGTCCGCGGTTGCGAACCTTGCCGATGTTCTTGTAGACCGAGCGGTATCCCGAACTGTAAGGCAGATTGGCGTTCAGCAGCAGGTCGCGGGTCTTCTTCTGGTACCAGTCCACCGTCAGGCTGATGCGGTTCTTGAAGAGACGCAGATCCAGCCCGGCATCGACCTGCTCGGTGCTCTCCCAGATCAGGTCCTGATTGCCCAGGCTGCTGGTGACGATGGCGTCGGCGGGCTGGCCGTTGTTGAACGAATAATAGTCCGAAAGGGTCAGCGACGGGTGCACCGAGTAGTCGCCGATGCGGTTGTTGCCGGTGACACCGTAGCTGATGCGCAGTTTGGCGTCGTCGATGAAGCGCAGGCGGCGCATGAACTTCTCCTCGCCCAGACGCCATGCGAAGGCTCCCGAGGGGAAATAGCCCCAGCGGTTGTCGGGAGAGAACTTCGACGATCCGTCGGCGCGGAACGAAACGGTGAACATGTAGCGCGACCGGAAGCTGTAATTGATGCGTCCGAGCCACGACATGAGGTAATTCTCCGTCAGCAACGCCGTCATCGAGTCGGGCAGACCGTCGTCGATGCCGCTGATGCCGAGCGATTCGTTGGGGATCTGCATACTCGAATAACCGAAGCGCCGCTGGCTGCTGCCCTGCATCGTGAATCCGGCCACGGCGTTGAGTTTGTGGCGGCCGTTTTTCCAGTCCTTCTTGTAGGTCAACATGTTCTCGTTCATCCAGTCGGTCCGGTTCGTATTCAGCACCGAACCGTTGACGCCCTTTGAGTTGGTGAGCGTCTGATAGCCCTTGTAGGTCTTGGAGTTGTTGAACTCGGTGGCCTCGGTGAGGAAGCGCGAATAGCCGCCGCTGATGCTCAGACGAAGGTTTTTATGCAGGTTGTAATCCAGCTTGGCATTGGAGATGAAGGTCTGCTTGCGCGTGACCTTGTCTTCGTTCTTGCTCGACAGGATGGGGTTCATCGTCGAGGAGTTGTTGCCGTCGAAATAGTCGTCGAAAAGCTCCTCCTCCGAGTTGACATTGGTGATGACCGGGCGGTAGGCCCATGTGCGGTACATCAGGTACGAGGCATAGGCGTTGCTCGTCGTCAGGGCGGAAGACGAGGTCTGTCCGTAGGTCTTGTCGCCCATGTAGCTGGCGTTGACGGTCACCTTGGCGTTCTTGTTCAGCTGCTGGGTCAGCGAGATACGGCCCTGATACTTCTCGTATCCCGAGTTGAGGATCACGCCCTTCTGGTCGGCCATCGAAAGCGAAACGGCATACTTGGTCTGCTTCGTGCCTCCGGTCATCGAGAGGTTGTGCATGTGGATGGCCGCGTTGCGGAAGAGCTTGTCCTGCCAGTCGATCCCCTGCCCCATCCGCTTGTAGTCTTCGAGCGTGCGGTCGAGGTTGTTCAGATAGGTGTCAACGCTCGACGGCTGGCGCTCGATCTGGTACATGACGAAATCGTAGGCGTCCATCATGTCCATCTTCTTGGTCACGGTCTGGAATCCGTAGGTTCCCGAGTAGGTGATGACGGGCTTGCCCTCCACACCCTTTTTCGTCTCGATGATGATGACGCCGTTGGCGCCGCGGGCTCCGTAGATGGCCGTCGCCGAAGCGTCTTTCAGCACCGTGATCGAGGCGATGTCCGCCGAGTTGATGGCGGCGTTCGAGAAGTCCTCGATCGGGAATCCGTCGATGACGTAGAGCGGTGCGTTGCTTTGGGTGAGCGAATTGGCGCCGCGGATGACGATGTCCATTTCGGCTCCGGGCTGTCCGTCGGACGACGAGACCGAGACTCCGGCCAGGCGTCCCTGGAGAGCCTGATCGAAGTTCATGACCGGGGCTTTCACCAGATCCTCCATCTTCACGCTGCTCAGCGTTCCGGTGATGTCTTTGCGGGCCTGTCCGCCGTAGCCGATTTCGATGACGACTTCGTCGATGGCGCTGGCCGACTCTTCGAGGGTGACGTCGATGCGCGTGCGGTTGTTTACGGTGACCTCCTGTTCGGCGTAGCCCAGCAGCGAGAATACCAGCACGTCGCGCGCCGACGCCTGGATGGAGTAACTGCCGTCGCCGAGCGTGGTCGTTCCGCGGGTCGTTCCCTTCACGAGGACGACGGCTCCGGCGATGGGCTGTTTGCCCGGATTGGTCACCTTGCCTTCGACTTTGCGAGGTGTCTGGGCCGATAGCGGCGTCGGGCTGCCTCCTGCGAGGAGCAGGAGCAGCAGCACGGCGCGGCATATCATCTGTATGGGTTTCATAGGTCGATGGTTGTAGGTTTGGGTTGTGGGTCGGTTAACGGTAGACGGGTCCGTAGTTGTTGCAGGCGCGGTAGTCGGACCCTTCGGGGTCGGAGCCGAAGGCGGCCCAGGCCGAGGGACGGAAGATCTTCTCCTCGTCGATGTTGTGCATGCAGACCGGGATGCGGAGCATCGAGGCGAGCGTGATGAGGTCGGCTCCGACGTGTCCGTAGGTGATGGCTCCGTGGTTGGCGCCCCAGTTGTTCATCACGTTGTAGACGCTCTTGAAAGCTCCCTTGCCCGTCAGCCGGGGTGCGAAATAGGTCGTGGGCCACGAGGGGTCGGTACGTTTGTCGATGTGTTCGAAGATCGCCCGATCGACGTTCACGGCCCACCCTTCGGCGATTTGCAGCACCGGACCCTGGCCTTTTATCAGGTTCAGGCGGCACATCGTCACCGGCATGTCGCCGCGCGTGAAGAACTTCGACGAAAAACCGCCGCCGCGCATGTATTCGCGGCCGGCCGGGTGCCAGGTCGTCGCTTCGAGGCATCGTTCGGCCTCCTGTTCGGTGATTTCCCAGAAGGGTTTCATCACGGGGTTGCCCTCGGCGTCGGACATCGCGCCCGAGGCGTCCAGCGTGCTGCTTCCCGAGTTGATCAGGTGGATGATGCCGTTCGCGGCCTTGCCCGTCAGTTTCCTGCCCGTGGCGCGCTCTACGGCTTCGGGGCTCCAATAGGTGCGTACGTCGGAGAAAAGCTGCGCCTGATTGGTCAGCAGGTGCATGAAGAGCATCGAAACGCCGTTCAGCGTGTCGTTTTCGGTGGCGAAGGTGTAGGCTTCGCGGATGCCGTTCCAGTCGAACGACGTGTTGAGGATGGCCTCCGAGAAGTCGCCGTCGGGGCGGAAGTCGGTCCACTGGCGCTGGCCCTGGAAACCTCCGGCGATGGCGTTGTGCCCGGCGGCCTCCTCTTCGAAGCCCATTTCGGCGAGTTTCGGATTGCCGACCATCAGGTCGCGGAAGATCATCGTCATCTTGACCACATACTCCCACACCTCGTTTTTCTTTTCGCGCGAATAGCGGAGGTGTTCCGGGTTGAGGTCCTCGCCTTCGTGCGTCTTGCAGTGCTTTTCGACCCAGGCCATAGCCCGTTCGAACTCCTCCTTGTCATAGATGCCCAGTTCGATGCGGCGTGCGATCTCCGAGCAATCGACGGCTTCGTTGCGCATGCCCAGATACTCTTGGAAAAAATCGGGATCGGGCATCGAACCGGCGATGCCCATCGACACGGAGCCGATCGAGAGGTAGGATTTGCCGCGCATCTCCATGACGGCGACGGCCGCGCGGCCGAAGCGCAGCAGTTTTTCCTCCACGTCGGGGGTGATGCTGTTGTCGTCCTGCTCCTGCACTTCGGAGCCGTAGATGCCGAATGCGGGCAGCCCTTTCTGGTTGTGTCCGGCCAGCGCCGAGGCGAGGTAGACGGCTCCCGGACGCTGGGTCTTGTTGAAGCCCCAGATGGCTTTGGGCATCAGCGGGTCCATGTCGATGGTTTCGGAGCCGTAGCACCAGCAGGGGGTCACCGAGAGGACGGCTCCGACGTTGTTGTCGCGGAATTTGTCGGTCGCGGCGGCCGCTTCGGCCACGCCGCCGATCGTCGTGTCGGCGATGACGCATTCGACGGGTGCTCCGTCGGCATAGCGCAGCTTCGCGGCATAGAGTTTCGCAACGCTCAGGGCCATGCCCATCGTCATCTCTTCGAGGGATTCGCGGATACCGCCGCGGCGGCCGTCGATGATCGGACGGATACCGATTTTAGGATGGTTTGTCATAGGTCGGATGGTTTTTCGGTTCTTATTCGTAAATTTTCGGATGAGGGAGAGTCACGAAATCTTCGTCCTCGATCATCTTGTAGGTCAGTCTCAGGATCAGGTCGTTGCGGATCTCTTTCAGCGCCGGATCGTCGATCAGGTTGTGCTGTTCGCAGGAGTCGTTCCGCAGGTCGTAGAGCTCGAACATCGGGCGTGTCGGCGAGAAATAGAGGCGGCTCGAAAGCGTATCGAGCTCTCCGCTCTTGTGCATGCGTTTCAGTTCGGCGAACATCTCCGTGCCGGAGAAATCGACGGGCACCCACGGCAGACCGGGCAGCAGGTTGTAGATGAGTTTGTACCGTTCGCCGACGATGCAGCGCATCTGGTCGAAGACCGAGGTTTTGCCCGGCAGCGAATTGGTCGCATGGCAGCTCCGCACGGAGTAGACCCACCTTTCGGCCGGAGTTTCGCCCTGCACCATGAGGGGCAGGAGGTCCGCACCCTCCATCTCTTCGGGAACCGGCAGCCCGGCGGCCGCCAGACAGGTCGAGGCGATGTCCACGTTGGAGACCACGGCGTCCGTCACGGCCGGGGCGATGCGCCCGGGCCAGCGGACCAGGAACGGCACTCGGATTCCGTTTTCATAGAGCGTGCCTTTGGCCATGAACTGCGCTCCGCCGTTGTCGCCCATGAAGATGACGATCGTGTCGTCGCTCAGGCCGTGTTCGTCGAGGTAGCGCAGCACCTCCCCGAAATCGGAGTCCATCCGGTGTATCTCGTCGTAATAGGCCGCCAGGTATTCGCGGACCAGCTGCGTGTCGGGATAGAACGGCGGGAGGGTCAGCGACCGGGGGTCGTGCACCTTCGGGGCGTCGTAAGGCGTGTGGGGATCGGAATAGCAGAGTTGCAGGAAGAAGGGCTTGTCCTTGTCGCGGCGCTCCATGAAGGTCCGGAACTGCGCGTTGATCTTCCAGTGGTTCTTGCCCCTGTTGGCGTCGGCGACGACCATGCAGGTATCGAGCCGGTCGGGGAAAGTCTTGTAGCCGTGCTCCGCATAGTAGAGTTCGACCTCCTTGATCTTTCCGACCCGGCCGCTGACGGCTCCGTCGAGGTGATAGCCGCGCCCGGCGACGCCCGTGTAGTAGCCGTTCTCGCGCAGGTATTCGGGAAAGGCGCGGAAGCGGCGGGCGAGCGTCACGTTGAAGCGCGTCATGTTCACCGCCACGGGCGAACGCCCCGTCATGATCGAGGCGCGTGAAGGTACGCTCTGCGGCGAGGTGGCGTAGGCGCGGTTGAAGCGCACGCCCTCGGCGGCGAAACGGTCGAGATTCGGCGTCCGGATGTCGGCGTTGCCGTAACAGCCGACGGCGAAGGCGCTCTGGTCGTCGCTCAGCACCAGCAGGATGTTGGGCTGTTTCTGGGCCGCGACGGCGGCGCTGCCGCCCAGGACGCCGCCGCAGAGCAGCAGACCGGTTTTCAGTCGGGTTTTCATGTGTTTTCGGCTTTGCGGTTCGTGAGCTTCGTAAGCAGGAAACCCGTCAGGAAGATGACCGTCGTTCCGAAGACGATCGTCAGGTAGGTGTGCAGCGGGCTGTGGAACCGGTAGAAGGGCGAACCTTCGTTGATGAGCGGCGAGAGGCTCATCCAGGCGATGGTCAGCAGTCCGAGGATCACGGCGACGACCGCGTGGGCCCGGCGCACGGTCTTGCAGACGACGCCCAGCAGGAACAGTCCCAGCATGCCGCCGCTGAAGATCGACGCCAGCTTCCACCAGGCGTCCAGCACGCCGTCGATGCGCATCATCAGCAGTCCCATGACGATGCCCAGTGCCCCCACGACGAACGACGTGGCGTAGAGCACCCGCATGCTCTTCTTTTCGGAGAGCTCCTTTTTCGAGAGCCGCTTGGCGAAGTCCGTCAGCACGATCGTCGCCGAGGAGTTGATGCTCGTGGCGATGGTGGACATGCCGGCCGAGAAGAGCGAGGCGATCACGAGTCCGGTGAGTCCCGTGGGGAGCCCGTGGACGATGAACCACGGGAATACCTGGTCCGAGGGCGTGCCGGCGGGCAGCAGTTCGGGACGCGCCGTGTAGTAGGAGAAAAGCGCCGTGCCGATGTAGACGAAGACCAGCGACACGGGGATGTAGAGCAGTCCGCCGAAAAGGGTCGATTTCACGGCTTCGGCCGTCGAGCGGGTCGTCATGTAGCGCTGCACGTAGTTCTGGTCGATGCCGTAGTTCTGCATGTTGACGAACAGTCCGTAGATGAGCACCACCCAGAAGGTCGGTTCCGTAAGGCTCGCGCCGAAACTGCCGAGGCTGAACTTGCCGTGGGCCGAGGCGATTTCGAAGAGCTGCCCGGGGCCTTCGGGCATCGTGAAGGTGAGGATCGCGGCGCAGGCGATGGCCCCGACGATGAGGATGATGCCCTGGATGGCGTCGGTCCAGACCACGGCGGCGATGCCGCCCAGCAGGGTGTAGATCAGCGTGGCGATGCCCGTGCAGACGATGATGGTCTGGATGTCCCAGCCGAACATCGTGTTCAGCGGCAGGGCCAGCAGCAGCAGGATCGAGCCCACGCGGGCGAGCTGCGTCAGCAGGTAGCAGACCGCCACGTAACAGCGGGCCCAGTAGCCGAAGCGCATTTCGAGGTAGTGGTAGGCCGAGACGCTGTCGATTCCGCGGTAGAGCGGGATGAAGACCTTGGCCGCGAGCCACGTGGCGATGGGGATCGAGAGGCTGAATACGAAGGGGTTCCAGTTGCCTTTGTAGGCGTCGCCGGGGAGTCCGAGGAAGCTGATGCTGCTGACGAACGTGGCGAAGATCGACATGCCCACGACCCAGGTGGGCAGCGATCCTTCGGCGGCGGTGAATGCCGCGGCGCCCTTGCGGCTGCGGAAGTAGAACGAGCAGCCGAAGAGGGCGACGCCGCCCACGAAGATGAAGAAGACGAGGTAATCGAGTAAGGTTATCTCCATTTTTTGTCGGGTTAGGTAGTTCGGTCGTGTGTCATTCGCCGCAGGCGGTTCCCAGCGCTTCGAGGGCCTTGCGGATGCGGGCACGCTCCTCGGTGCGGAAACGGCGGTAGGGGTAGGACATGTAGTCGTCGCAGATGCCCATCAGCGAGAGCGAGCACTTCACGCCTTTGAGGTAGCTGGAGCCGTATTTCCCGACGGTGTAGAGCGACGTGCTGATCTGCATGATCTTCCGTTGCAGCGCGCGCATCGTGTTCACGTCGCGGTTGCAGGCGGCGTAGTACATCTGCACGTAGAGTTCGGGGAAGATGTTGGCGCCGCCGTTCACGCCGCCGTCGGCCCCCATCACGACGCTTTCGCCCGTCAGCTCTTCGGGACCCACGTAGAGGGCGAAATCCTCGCGGTCGCCCAGGTGGTAGAGCAGCGTCTGGAAATAGGTCATGTTGGCCGAACTGTCCTTCAGCCCGACGATGTTCGGGTGTTCGGCCAGCGTCTTGACGGTCGCGGGTTCGAGGAACACCTTCACATGCGACGGCATGTTGTAGAGGAAGAGCGGCAGCGGCAGGGCGTCGGCCAGCGCCGTGTAGTATTCGATCAGCTCCTGCTGCGAGGGCGCGAAGTAGTAGGGAGCGGCGGCCACGACCGCCACGGCGCCGCATTTCGCGGCATGGGCGGCCAGTTTGACGCTCTCGTCGAGCGACGTGTCGGTGACGCCCACCAGCACGGGAACGCGCCCGGCGACCTGACGGCAGACCAGTTCGACGAAATCGTAGCGGCATTCGTACGAGAGGCTCTGGGCCTCGCCGGTGGTGCCGAGGAGGAAAAGGGCGTGGACGCCGCCGGCGAGGATGTGCTCCGTGAGCCGTACGGTGCCTTCGCGGTCGATCTGGTCGTCACCCTTCAAGGGGGTGATCATCGGGGGAATGATCCCTTTGATAGTCTTCATTTTTTTATGTTTTAGGTTTCAGTCAGTTGTTCGTTCTGTGCCGTTCGATCCACCGGATGACGGCCGGATAGGTTTCGTTGCCGTACTTGTAGCGTTCGCGCATCCAGAAGCCGTGGCCTCCTTCGGGATAGATGTGCATTTCGGCCTTCACTCCGCGGCGGTTGAGAGCCCGGTAGAAGGCGATGGAGTTGTCCGGGACCACCGCTTTGTCGTCGTTGCACAGCAGAAGCATCACCTCGGGCATCCCTTCGTGCACTTGTCCGAAGGTGGAGTGACGTTTGCGCAATGCCTCCTCTTCGCTGCGGGCCCCGAGGAGGTTCTCCCGGGTCCGGACGCTGGAATAGTTCATCGAGACGACCGGGTAGACCAGGACGGCGAAGTCGGGGCGCGTTTCTTCGCTCGTGTATTCCGTGATGAGCGTCGAGGCGAAATGTCCTCCCGCCGAGAAGCCGATGATTCCCACATTGTGAGGAGCGACACCCCATTGTGCGGCGTTCCGGCGGATGACGCGCATCGCCTGCTCGCCGTCTTCGAGCGGAATCCCGGGATGGCCGTTCGGCATCCGGTATTTGAGGATCATCGCGGCGATGCCGTGTTCGTTGAGCCATTCGGCGGTCTTGTAGCCCTCGTGCGTGATGCAGACTTTCTCGTAGCTTCCGCCCGGCACGACCAGCATGGCCTGCCCCGTGGCGCGCGCCGGATCGGGAAGATAGACCAACAATTCGGGGTCGCTGACGCCGACGTAATATCCCTTGTCGTTCACGCCTTCGGGCTGCTCCTCCAGACCGCTCTTCGTCGGGGTTCCCTCCGGGAAGAGTTTGACGTGCAGCGGCTCGGCGGCCTGCGATACGGCAACGGCCAGCAATACGGCGCAGAGAGTCGTGAGCCTCGTTTTCATCGTGTCAGCTTCTGCTGGTTCGCCATTCGGTAGAAATGGCCGTCCTCGGCTCCCAATAGCAGCTCCGGCGTGCCGTCGCCCCGCCAGTCAATGGGTGTCGGGCAGGTCGTGTGGCCGGCCAGTATGCGTTCGCCGACGTTGCCCATGTATTCGTACCACACTTCGCCCCGCTCCTCGCGGACGTTGCGGAACCAGCAGGCGTTCTGGCTGTCCACGATCAGGTCCAACCGTCCGTCGCCGTCCCAGTCCGTGAAGCAGATCTTGCGGCGCCCGGATTGTCCGCCGATGCCGTCGTTCAGCCGCAGAAGCCCTTCCGACGCATCCGCTACCCCGCTTCTGGAGTTGTAGAGCGAGCAGTTCGTGCCGTGGAAGATGCGGCGTCCGGGACGGAGCAGCAGTTCGCCGTCGGGCGTGCGGAAACGTTCGTAATAGGCGAGGTAACCCTCCTGGTCGAGGACGATGAGGTCCGTCAGCCCGTCGCCGTTCCAGTCCGTCGCCACGGGCGTCGTGCGCCATTGCGTGACGAGCGTGCCGGGCTCGGGCGTCCACCAGTTCCAGGCGGGTTTGGGGGCCTCGCCCTCCCAGGCCACGCGCACGGGCTGCGCCGGGGCGAGTCTCAGCTTGTCTTTGCCGCCGAGGTTGCGGAACCATTCGATTTTGCCCCAGATCGAGTTGACGATGAGGTCGGGAAGTCCGTCGCCGTCCCAGTCGGCCACGGAGAGCACCGTGTAGCCCCATTTGCGTTCGGCGGGACCCTGTATCGAACCGTTCTCCCCGGCCTGGATGCGGATGGGCCTGCCGTTGACGGTGAAGAGGCGCGGAGCGTCCCACACGGGGTTTTCGCCGCCCGAAAGGTTGCGGATGAAAGCGATTTCGCCGGCCGAGTTCCCGGCAATGATGTCCTGTTTTCCGTCGCCGTCCCAGTCGAAGGCGCAGGGGGTCGAGAGGGCCCCGAATTTGACCGGATCGGCCTGCTGGGTGAAGTAGAGGGGCGATTCGAACTGGGGCATGCCTTTTTTGACTTTCCCCGTGTGGCGCACCCAGGCCACGCGGCCGTCCTCGTCGCCGACGATGAGGTCGGGATGCCCGTCGCCGTCGAAATCCGACACCACCGGGACGATCATCTCCAGATGGAGGCGGATCTCCCCGTGTTTGTTGGCAAGCGGCCGTCCCGCGGCGAAGCGGGGCTCCGTGCGGGTGCCGACGTTCTCGAACCAGGTGAGTCCATCGACGAATTCGCCGCAGATCAGGTCCGGATCGCCGTCGCCGTCGAAATCGGCGATACACGGATTGGGCGCTCCGTAAACGTCGATCGGGGCGCCTGCGGCCTCCACCTTGCCGCGGTTGACATATCCCCTGCCGGTGTTTTCCAGCAGGTAGACGTAGCCGTGCAGCGGACCCCGGGTCCAGCGTCCGAGACTGTCGAAAGCGTTGTCCCAGCCGTAGTCGTCCCACGTGTCGATGCCCACGACGATGTCCTTGTCGCCGTCGCCGTCCCAGTCGGCGTAGCTCCACATATTGCTCCGCGACTTGTTGTAGGTGGCTCCGAGTTCCTCGCCTTCGTAGTGCAGGCGGCGTTTTTTGGCATAGGGGGCCTTGAAGAAGTCGGGGTATTCGAAATTCTTCGAAAGGACGTAGGGTTTGCCGTCCGCCTCCGAGAGGCGGATGTTGTTCATCCCCTTCTCGCTGATGCGCTCGGCGGCGGCGAAACGGGGATGGCGCGGCGTACCGATGTTCTTGAAGAAATAGAGTCCTTTGTAGGGGCGGTCGGGGCACGACACCAGCAGGTCTTTCAGACCGTCGCCGTCGTAGTCCACGGGCAGCGGAATGCCCCACAGCCCGACTCCCAGATCGACCGTGAGACCCGGATTGTTATAGCGCAGGATGTCCGGGTCGGATTGGGCCGGGGTGTTTCCCCCCCCCTTGGGATTGGCTGTATGCGCCGTTCGGGCCGGTGCCGATGTCGTGACGAAGAGTGCGGCGGCCAGCGCTGCGGTGCGGATGGCGAGAACGCTCGTTTTGTAAAGATGGGTTGCCGGGTTCATGGTTTTATGTCGGTTTCTTGTAAATCGTTTTAGCCTCGGGACAAATGTTTTAAGCTTCCGTAACCGCCTCTTCCGCGCTCCGCAGCGCCTCTTCGGGGGCGCTCTCGACGATTTCGGGCGTCAGCACGATGCGTGTGCAGCTTCCGGGTTTGTCGCGCTGTTCGATGCTCTTGATCAGCAGGTCGAGGGCCTCGGTCCCGAACCGTTCGATGGGCTGGCGGACGTAGGCGATGGCGGTTTTGTAGATGTCGAAGGCTTCGTTGGTGTCGAAGCAGGCGATGGCGAAATCCTGGGGCACGCGCCAGCCGTTGCGGAAGATGGCGCTCAGGCCCTGGCCTGCCAACGTGTTGGTGGCGAAGAGGAAAGCCTCGACGCGGCGCTGCCGGGCCTCGCGGATGATCTCCTCGATTTTGGCGAACTTGTCGTGGCGCAGGTGGTGTATGACGGCGTTTTCGCCCATTTCGTGTGCCTGCATGCAGCGGCGGTATCCCTCTTCGCGCTCGCGGATGTTCGAGAGCCCCATCGAGTAGGAGATCATCTCGATGCGGGTGAATCCGCGCCGGATCAGCGCCTCGGTCGTTTCGTACCCGGCGCGGCGGTTGTTCAGCACGACGCTGCTGACTTCCAGATCGGGCACCTCGCGGTCGAGCAGCACGAGCGGGATGTTCTGGCGGGCGATGTCGCGGATGATCTCGTCCGCGCCTTCGCACGGAACCACGATCAGGCCGTCGATGCCCTTGTTGCGGAAGACCTCGACCAGATTCTCCAGCTTCTGCGGATTCTCGTCGGTGCTGCCGAACAGCACGGTGTACTTATGTTTATATGCGTGGTTCTCGATGCACCGGGCGATGTCGGCGAAGAACTTGTTCGAAATGTCCGAAACGATGACGCCGATGGTGTTCGTCTTGCCGCTGCGCAGGGTGCGGGCGGCGTTGTTGGGCTGGTAATTGAGTTTTTGCGCGACCTCCAGAATGCGCTGGGCCGTTTCCTTGTTCACGCGGTAGGTCTCCTTGCCGTCGGCCTTGTTGTTCATCACGAACGAGACCAGGGCGATCGAAACTCCCGCCTCCGTGGCTATATCTTTTATGGTGACTCGCTTCGTGCGCATATTTTTTGCGATTTTTTGCAATATCTGGGATTTTCTGTTACATTTGCAAAAGTAATTAAAACGTTTTAATAAACAAATTTTTTCGCAATTTTTTTGATTTTATCCCTTTCGGAATATGAAAACTTACGGTGAAGAGCGCTCATTCCTGGAGAGTTGCGGGGTTCGGGTCGTGGAGTTGTCCGACGAATCGGGCCGGGCGCGGGTCTGTCTGGTTCCGGCGTGGCAGGGACGGGTGATGACCTCGACGGCGGCCGGAACCGGGGGACCCGGCTACGGCTGGATAAACCGCTCGCTGATCGCTTCGGGGGTCCGGAAATCCCGGTTCAACCCTTTCGGCGGCGAAGAACGCCTCTGGCTCGGGCCCGAGGGCGGCCCCTTCTCGCTCTACTTCGCACCCGGCGCCGAGCAGGTCTATGCCAACTGGCAGGTTCCGGCGGCGCTGGACACCGAGCCTTTCCGGGTGGTCGGGTGCGATGCCCGGCAGGTGCGCTTCGAGGCTGAAATGTCGCTTCGCAACGCCGCCGGAACCCGTTTTGAGATCGGGATGGCGCGTCGCGTCGAACTCCTCTCGCACCGGCAGGCGGAGGTGTCGTTGGGGCGTGCCCTGCCGCCGGAACTCGCATTGGTGGCCTACCGCAGCGAGAACCGGATCGGGAACTGCGGTCCGGATGCCTGGACGCCCGCAGGCGGCGCTCCGTCGGTCTGGATGCTCGGGATGTTCACACCGTCGCCGACGACCGTCGTTTTCCTCCCCTGCGACGGCGAAGAGGTGCGTGCGGCCGTCAACAGCGACTATTTCGGAGAGCTTCCGGACGACCGGCTCTCCGTTTCCGGAGGGCTCGTATGCCTGCGGATCGACGGCGCTTTCCGGTCGAAGATCGGGCTGCCTGCGGGTCGCGATACGGGGCTTTGCGGCAGTTACGACGCGGCGGCGCATCACGTGACGCTGGTTCGCTACCGCCGTTCCGCGCCGGGCGACCGCTATGTGGAGAGCCGCTGGGGCGCGCAGGCCGATCCGTTCGGCGGGGATGTCGTCAATGCCTACAACGACGGGCCGACCGAGACCGGCGAGGTGATGGGTCCGTTCTATGAAATCGAAATCTCCTCGCCGGCGGCCTTCCTGCGGCCCGGCGAGACGCTGTGCCACACGCAGGAGGTCTTCCACCTGCAAGGGGACGAAGCCCTGCTCGAAGAACTTCTCCGCGGTCTGATACCCGGAGGGCTGCGGGCTGTGAAAGAAGCGTTCAACCATTAATCGAAATAACTATGCAACCTCGAACCAACTATCTTCTGGGCGTCGATTTCGGGAGCGATTCCGTGCGGTGCCTCGTCGTCGATGCCGCCGACGGGTCGGAACTCGCTTCGGCGGTGGTGGCCTATCCCCGGTGGGCCGAACGGCTCTACTGCGATCCCGCGCACAACTGCTACCGCCAGCATCCGCTCGATTATGTCGAATCTCTGGAAGCGTCTGTCCGTCAGGCGCTGGCGGCCTGCGGACGCGACGTTGCCGATGCCGTCTGCGGCATCTCCTTCGACACCACGGCGTCCACCCCGGCGCTGACCGATGCCAAGGGCTCCCCGCTGGCCCTGCTGCCGGAGTTCGCCGAGGAGCCCGATGCGATGTTCGTGCTCTGGAAAGACCATACGGCCCTCGCCGAAGCGGATGAGATAAACGATTTAGCAAGAAAGTGGGAAACCGACTACACCCGTTACAGCGGCGGCACCTACTCCTGCGAATGGGTGTGGGCCAAGATGCTCCACTGCCTGCGCCGTTCGCCCGGATTGCGGGCTGCGGCCTATTCGTGGGTGGAGCACTGCGACTGGATCAGCGCCCTGCTGGTCGGGGACACGACCCCCGAGACCATCGCCCGCAGCCGCTGCGTGGCCGGACACAAGGCGATGTGGCACGCCTCGTGGGGCGGACTTCCCGCGCCGGAGTTTCTGGAGGCGGTCGATCCGCTGCTGGGCATCTTCCGCGGACATCTTTATTCCGACACCGTCACGGGCGATGCGTGCGTCGGCCGGCTGTGCGGCGAGTGGGCCGCCCGGCTGGGGCTGAAACCAGGCATTGCCGTCGGCGTGGGGGCCATTGACTGCCATGTCGGGGCCGTCGGGGCCGGGATCGTCCCCGGAACGCTGGTCAAGGTGATGGGAACCTCGACGTGCGACATCGTGGTCGGCACCTACGACGAGGTCGGCGACCGGACCGTGCGCGGCATCTGCGGTCAGGTCGATGGTTCGGTGCTGCCCGGATATATCGGTTTCGAGGCCGGGCAGGCCGCCTTCGGAGATTTGTACGCCTGGTTCCGGCGGGTGATGGCGTGGCCGCTGCGGCAGATTGCCGGAAGCGATCCGCAGCTCGAAGAGCGGATTCTCGGGGAGCTGACGGCCGAGGCCGAACGGCTGCCCCTGACACCCGACGATCCCGTGGCACTCGACTGGCACAACGGCCGCCGGACGCCCGATGCCGACCCCCGGGTGCGGGGTGCGCTGGACGGACTGACCCTTGCGACATCGGCGCCGGCGATCTACAAGGCGCTGGTCGAAGCGACGGTCTTCGGGTCCCGGGCCATCGACGAGCGGATGCTCGAAGAGGGGGTGCCCATCGACAACATCCTCGCCATCGGCGGCATCGCCCGCAAATCGCCTTTCGTGATGCAGACGATGGCCGATGTCATCGGCGTTCCGATCCGGGTGGTGGCCAGCGATCAGGCTTGCGCCTTGGGTGCGGCGATGTTCGCGGCGGTCGCCGCCGGGCTCTACGGATCGGTGCAGGAGGCCCAGCGGGCGATGTGTCCCGGTTTCTCGGACGAATACCTGCCCGATATGGAGCGTCACGCGGTTTACGACCGCCTCTACGACCGTTATCTGAAACTCGGAGGCCGCCGCTGAGCGGGCGTTCCGGAGGACCGGGTGCACGGGCCGCGGGTAGAGCCGACGAATCGTTCGGTTTTGCCTGCGGCCTGCGTGCTGTCTTGGGCCGGCTGTCTCTCGGTGCCCCCCCCCAATAAATTTGGCATTGTGCCCGGCTTGCACTATCTTTGGCCCTGCCTTAGACAGGCTGCGCCTCGGCAAAATGCAAGTAAACTTGCTTTTGCGCTCGGCTTGCACTATCTTTGACTTTTGTCTTAGATAGGCTGCGGTTCGGAAGTGCTCAAATAAATTTGGCACTCCGCTCACCTTGCACTATCTTTGGCGTTGCCTTAGACAGGCGGCGCCTCGGCAAAATGCAAGTAAACTTGCTTTTGCGCTCGGCTTGCACTATCTTT